>JAABUL010005330.1_pt1 | contig 16127 bp, 3 predicted proteins | sample 5559151 | NCBI WGS metagenome assembly JAABUL01 (sample SAMN10711876, study PRJNA513368) | rock metagenome | isolation source: Antarctica rocks | place: Antarctica: Victoria Land, Pudding Butte sud | reverse complement strand
CGACTCTGAGTTTTCCTGGAGTTGATGTAAGCAAGCCAAAACGAGTAGGTGTTGCGCACCTGTACAGCAGTTTACAAAGGCATTGGCTAGACGCTAGTAGGCCACACGTCGCAGAAGATCCCCCATTTAAAATGGGTAGTAAGGCCTTAATAATATATAATTATCTTTATAATTTATATACCTCTTAATGAACCTTATAAATTACTTTATATATCTTATAATTAATATTTTAAACTTAACTTATTATCTTACTATTATTATTATATTATTATATCCTTACTATTATTATTCTTATTTAATAGTAAGATCTTTATAATATACTTTAATATATTATTTATATAATAGCCTTATAATAATATAAAGACTTAATTTATATAAACTATTATAAGATTAAACTTATTAATATATAATCTTTTATTATCTTTTATCTTATAATTATAAAGCTCTCTTTATTATTATCCTTATTATTCTTATAATAAATAATAAATATAATAATAAATAACTATTAAAGTTAATATAAGTATTATATCTTAACTTTAATTTATAATTTATAAGGGAACTTTGTACTTTAATTTTATGTAAAAGTATTTATAAAAATATTTTAAATAATAAGCTTAAAAGTATTATTATTAAATTTAAGGATAATAACTTAACGCTTAATAATATATTTAAAATATTATTAATTAAGAGAGCTATTTTTACTATAAAGGTATTATTATTAAGATTATATATAAAATCTTAATCTACCTTATAAATATTAAATCTTTAATTTAACTCTTAATATATATTACCTCTTAATATATTATAATTAAATATATCTCTTTTTCTTTCTCCTCCTCTTTTAAGTTAAGGAAGCTTTTAATTAAACTTTAAATAAATAATAAATATATTATAATATATTATAAATATTATTTATACCTTTTGATTTTTTTATATTTTCTAGCTAGCTTAATTAGCTTTATTATTAATTAAAGGAATAGGATAAAGAGGAGATAGGATTTATATAAAGATATCTTATAAACTTTTATTAATTTAAATAAATTACTTATTATTATAATTTAAAACTTAAGGTAAGTAATCTTTTTATAAATATAAAAATAATAGGTAAATTAAATAAATTATAAATTAAAGTTTAAAATAATCTTATTAAATTTATAATTAATAATATATTATATAAAGATAAAAACCTTAATATTAATTAAGATTTAATTAAGATTTTAAATTATATTACTACTATTAAGGCTTTTATTATTATAAAAAAGATAAAGATAATTACTCTTTTATAAATTATTATTATAAATAATATAATATCTTCCTCTTAAACTATTATTATAAATAATATTTAATTTATAAAATATATTATCAATTTAAAATTAATATTTAAAAAGGATTAATTAAATAATAAAATTAAGGAGTAATTATATTTATAAGATCTTAATATAAATTTACTCATTTTTATATAAAATTTTAAATAAGAATAACTTATATAGATATTCTTATTTAATTATATTATTAAAGCTTATTTAGCTTTAATTAAGGCTATAATTATATATAATAAGTTAATTAAGATATATTAATATACTATTAATATTATAAATAAATAATAGTAAAATAATATAAGATAAAAGATTTAAAACTTTTTTAATAAAAGTTTTAATAACTTTAAGATTAAAATTATATATCAATTTAATATTTAAATTTTAAATAAATTTATTATTATAACCTTAAGATTATCATAATTATTTATTTATTTTAATAATTATATTATTACTTTTACTTTAAGTAATCTTATAAGAGCTCTTATATAAGAATATAAAATTAAGAATAAAAGTTTAAATAAAAAATTATATAAAAAGATTTTAATAATATAAAATTAAATACATAAGAGATATTAAAATAATAATATATTTAAAATATATTATAAAATTAATAACTCCTCTAATTATATACTCTTTATAATTAAACAAGTTAAAGTCTAGGCTAATACTATTTTATAAGATAATATAAGAAGAATTATAAAATAGATCTTATTAATAATACTTATAATTAATATAATAATATATATAAAATAATAATTAAAATTAAATAAATAAGAATAATAAAAGAAGTAATAAATTAAAATACCTTTTTTATTTAAAAATTATTCTTAAATAACTTCCTTATATAATTAATGTAATATTTTAAAGGAATGTTTTAATAAGCTACTCTTATATTATATTTTCTTTATAATAGATTTTTTATTTTATTAATTTAATTTCTTTTTATACTCCCCCTTATTCTTCCTCTTATATTATAAAATATATAAACTTTTAAGTTATAAAAGGAATTTAAGGAGTAAGCTTAAAATTTATTTAATCTTTAATCCTATTTTATAATTATTTTAATAAGAGTCTCTTAAATATTTAAATAATTTATAATACTTAAGCCTTTTATTATATTAAGATTATAAATAAAGCTTTTAAATAACCTTATTAAGGATAATCTTACTAATTTATTAAATAAATAAAGAAGAGGAGGCTTATAAATAAGATAATAAATTATAATAATATATATAATAAGCTTATAAATAAGGATCTTACTATTAACTTAATATAAAAGTAAAAGTTTAATAGAGACTTATAAATAACTTCTAATATTAAGTATAATATTAATATATATTTAACTTAAGATATAAATTAATAAGGTTATAAAAGAAATATTAATATATTATATAATAAGTATATTTTAAGGCTTTTTTAATAGCTCTTATTTTATTATTTTAAATCTTTAATCTAACCTTTTAATATTTTATTTAATAAGAGTTCTATATTAATTAAATTAATATATAAGAATAGCTTAATCTTAGCTTTTATTAAGTAAGAGAATAATATAAGGGGTAAAGGCTTTAATAATTATAATAATAATTATAAAAATTAAAAATAATTATCCCTTAAATCTAATAAATTATATTATTTAAATATTTAATTAATATAATAATAATAAGCTTTTATATAATATTTATAAAGAATATAATATTAATTTAATTTATAATCTCTACTTAGACTAACTATTAAGTTAGGATTTAATTCTAACTTATAATACTAACTCGCCTAGCCTTTTAGTACGTTATTATTAGTAGTATACTAGTATACTATTAACAGTATATTTTATAATACTTAATTCTAACTTTTAGAATCGAATTACTAAGAATTAGTAGCTTGATATCCTAAATTTCGATTCCTTGTAATTAGTCTATCTCTACTTTTTCTATATTATCTCTTATATATAATACTTAACTTTTAAAAGAGATTATTAAGATTTATTTATTATAATTAAGCCTTAATTATAAGCTTTAAAAAGTTATTAAATTATCTATCCTCTTTATATAAAGTAATAATCTCTTAATACTTCCTAATTTATCTCTTTAAAATAATAAATAATATCTTAATTAAATTTAACTTTAATAAATATAAAAATTAATTAATTAATTTAATATTAACTTTTTTTATTATATTAATTAACTCTTAATTTTAATACATATTTATATTATTAATTATAACTTACTATTAATAACCTAATTATCATAAGGGAAGATCTAAGTATATATAGAATTATTAAATATATTAACCTTAATAAAGCCTTAATATATAAGGTATAAGAAATAATTATTAATTACAAATATAAATAAGATATTTTACCTCTTTAATTATTCTAGGCTTTATATTTAATATAATATTCTATTAAGAAATACTTATTTATAATATCTATTACCTAAGATCTTATTATTAATATATAAATAAAGAGGTAATTAATAAAGCTATTTATTAATTTACTTATATATAATACTTTTATTAAAGAAGATAAGCTAATTAACTTATAAATTAATTAAATATATAAATTATAAATTTTTAAGGTTTTAATTATATTATTAAGTTATCTTTCTTATATTCTTCTTAAATTAACTTAATTATTATAATTATTATAAATTTATTAATTTATTAATAGTAAATTTAAATTTATTATAAAGAAATTTAGCTATTTTAATTAAATAAATTATTAAGTATTAATTTAAATAAATAAGAAACTCCTCTTATAATAAATTATTAATAAGATATTTCTATTTTAATTAAGATATTATAAAAGATATATAAATTATATCTTACTCCTTTTAATTTTACCTTATATACTTAAGTATCTTAAAGCTAATATTATATATAATAGTAATTTAATAATTATTATAATTAAACTTAAATTTATATTTAATATACTTCTTAATAGCTAGTATAATAGGCTAGATTATAATAATAGTAAGGATATAATAGTATAATAATAATAGTATAATAATAAATAGGATCTAAAGGTCTAAAATATTAAATATAAGATATATAAAATAATTTATAAGGTTTATTAAAAGGTATATAAATTATAAAGATAATTATATATTATTAAGGCCTTACTACCTATTTTTAGTAGGGGATCTTCTGCGACGTGCGGCCTACTAGCGTCTCGCCAATGCCTTCGCAAACTGCTGTAAGCCCTAGCTCCGTGTACTTCGCTGATGCAACGACGTCAGCTGCATACTCACACAAATTCTGCGCAAATATTTAGCGTCTTCCGATTCGAAGGCATAGCCCCTCATACATGTATCGCGCATATTTCTCTTGTTCGGTATCTACGCAAGAACCGTCATCACCGCTGCCGAGTCTTAGTGGATGTAATCTGACGACCGAGTATCTCAGCCCAGGCTGCATATACAGGATTGTTGTCGGGTGGCAATCCTTTTCAGTGCTCGTGTACTTATGGCTCAGGAGCATCGAGACAATCTTCTGCAAATTTGCTAAAATTGGTCATCTCATAGCTTGGTCACGATACTGCATTGATCGGCTACGTGACTACACAGGCCACCGCCTTTGTGAGATGTCGCTTCCTTGGAGGGGTTGTGATGAGATAAGGCGAAGACTCGGAGCAGAGCTGTTGGCCGTGGATTCCATGTTGCGCTGACGATTCAACGACGAAAAGAGGATAGCCCCCGTAGTCTCAGGCTATGATAATTGATTCTTCCTGAAGGATGGGAAGAAAAAGAGGTTTTCGAACGATCACTATGTCCAGGGGTAGGCGATCTTTAGATCGCCGTTATAGCTGAAGAGATGGAAAGTTACCTAGATACCTGCTTCAATTGTCCACGGCTCTGGTACAAGTAATTCACCGTACTATGATGCGTAGGCTCAGCCGAACCGTTGTAGAAATCCTAGACGGCAGCTTATGAAAGCCGTCAACTCTTGTCCTCCTGGCATCCGAAGACGACAGAGATCAGCCCCTATCTCAGTCGGAAGCTCTCCCAAGGACGAGGTCGGCGAACGAGGATTATTATCAGTCTGTCTCTAGTATAAGATTAGTACTATATCGTCTCTTATAGATATTACCATAGATATATCATTATAAGTAGTAAATATCTATTATATAATTAAATATATTACTATATATATTAATATATAAATATCTTATTATTTAGCTACTAAGCGACTAGTCTATTATTATTAGCTTATATATAATAAGTATAAAGCGATTTATAATAGCTCTAGTATCTAAAAAACCTCTTATATCTAGGTAATATAATCCTAGAATAAGTAAACTTAATTAAATATATATAAAATAGTTCTAAGATAAAATAATAGAAGTAAATAGATATATAATATTTAAAGTCTAAAAGAATAGAGAATAAAAGTAGATTTCAAGGGGTTAATAGTATTAATACTACTTAAATTACTTCTAATTAATAAATCCTTTATATTAATCTTTAACTAAACTAGCTTAATTAATATTATATTATCTCTTATAAATATTATTATAAATATATTATTATAAGTAATATATATTTATTATATATTTAGATATAATAATAATAATAATAATAATAAATAGATATTTTATTATTTAATTACTAAGTAGCTAGTCTACTATTATTAGCTTATATATAATAAGTATAAGGCTATTTCTTATAGCTTTAATACTTAAAAACTCTTTAAGACTAGGCTAAAATAAAGTTATAAAAGAAGGAGAGAAGAAAGATTATATATAAGATAATTTATTAGCTATTTTAATATTTTTATTAATACCTTTATAAGATAAAAGTATATAATTTATATTAATTATAATATAAAAGTAATATAAGTTTAATTTCTAGTAGCTAAGAAATTATATCTTATTATTATTAAGACTAGACTTTCTTACTTGTATAATAATACCTAGACTAACTATTAAGTAAGGATTTAATTCTAACTTATAGTATTAACTCGCCTATCCTTTTAGCGTATTACTATTAATAGTATACTAGTATACTAATAATAGTATATTTAATAATACTTAATTCTAACTTTTAGAATTAAATCGCTAAGAATTAGTAGCTTAATACTAAATTTAATTCCTCGCGATTAGTCTAATAATACCTTAATAGAAGGAGTAATTTAAATAGTAGCTATTATAATCTAATAATTTAATAATATTATATAAGATATTAATTATTAATTACTTAGTAAATAGGTATCCTAGGTAAAAGAAGAGGTTTAAAAGCTATATAAGAAAAGAATTAAATAGATAATAAAAGAAGTATAAAGGATATAATAATAATAATAATAATAATAAGTATTATCTCTTTTTAAGAGAAGTCTATTATAAGATAGAGGAGTATAAACTTAATATAATCCTTATATAAAATTACTAAATCTCTTATAATAAGATAATATATAAACTCTTTATCTAGGTTACTAGTATTCTATATAAGTTTACTAATATATAGAAATCTAGTAAAAGTAAGTTAAAATAAGATATATATAATAGCCTTAATTAATATAAATTAATTGAACATTAATTAAATATTTAATTTAATCTTGATTAGTGAATTTAATAATATATATATTTAATCTAAGGAAGTATATAAGTATATTAATTATAATATCTTTATAAAGAAGATATTATTACTAGACTAATCCCGAGGAATCGAATTCAGCGCTAAGCTACTAATTCTTAGTAATTTAATTTCAAAGGTTAGAATTAAGTATTATAAAATATATTATTAATAGTATACTAGTATACTAGTAATAGTAATACGCTAAAAGGCTAGGCGAGTTAATACTATAAGTTAGAATTAAATCCTAACTTAATAGTTAGTCTAATTATTACCTTAATACTACTAATTTAACTATTAGATTATTAAAGATATCTCTTATATTTAAAGAAGATTTTTATTAAGATAAGTTAGATAATAATTAATATTAAAATAAAAAAATATTAAAGTTATAAGAGAGAAGTATTATAAATAAAAGGATTAATTAAATATTAACTAATAAATTAAGAACTTAAGAAATAATTTAAAGTATATATTATAATAGTATAAGTTTATATATACTTATAATTTATAGTAATTATTATATTACTATTATTAGTACTATTATAATAGCGTATAAATACTATTAATATTATAATAAAAGAAGTTCTTAAGAGCTTATATATTAATATAATGAAGGAATAAGTAGCTAGGATATTTATATTAGGAATAATTATTTAATTATTAATTGATAAGTATATTAAAAAATAATCTTAAGGAGGGGCTAATAACTTATTATATACCTTACTAGATAATACCTATAAAAATCTAGACTTTTATATATTTCACCTTTACTACCTAGTAATAGTAAGTCTTAGCGCGGTTAAATATATAGATTTTAGTAGAGGAATTAATAAAATTAGCTATATCTTAGTTACTAATTAGCTAATTTATATTGATTTAGAGGTAATTTACTCTTTAAGCCTATATATATTATAATAGCTAGATATTAATTAGTTAGTATATTATAGTATAAATATAATAGGTAAATTAGTACTAAGATACATAGATTTAATAACTAATTTTATTTCTTTTATACTAATAAGCTAATTAATTTTGAGAATATATATAATCTAACCGCAAGGAATTGAATTTAGCGCTAAGCTACTAATTCTTAGCGATTTAATTCTAAAAGTTAGAGTTAAGTACTATATAATATACTATTAATAGTATACTAGTATACTATTAATAGTAACGTGCTAAAAGGCTAGGTAAGTTAATATTATAAGTTAGAATTAAATCCTAACTTAATAGTTAGTCTAATTTAAATATCTTAGTATAAGTTTACCTATTATACTTATATCTAAGTATATTATAATATATATATAAAGAATGTATATAATATATATAAGCTTATAAAGTATATATATCCTAAAATAATATTAATTAGCCTATTAGTAATAAAGGTATAACTAATTCTATAAGTTTACCTACTAAATCTATGTCTTAGTACTAATTTACCTACTATACTTATATCCTAATATACTAACTATTTAACGTCTACTTATTATAATATATATCTAAGTAGTATATATAATATATATAAGCTTACAGAGTAAATTACCTCCTAAATAATATAAATCAGCTAATTAGCGATAAAGATATAACTAATTTCATTAGTTTATATACCTAAATCTATATATCTAACTACGCTAAGACTTATAATAGCTAGGTAGTAAAGGTGAATTATCTAATATATATAAAAATCTGGATTTTTATAGGTATTTTCTAGTAAATTAATAAATTTATAAATTTATAAATAAGTCTTAATAAGTTTAAAAGGAATTTAAGAGGAGAAGGAGAAAGTAGAAGGAAGAAGGAAGTTAATATTTAAAGAGATATCTCTTAATATTATAGAATTAATTAAGAAAGATCTTAATATAATTAAAAGAAGTACCTTTAAGATAATATATAATAAGACTTTATATAATATAAGTATTATAAGTAAATAGAGAGGGAAAGGATATTAAACTAATATTATCAATATAATATACTACTTAATAGCCTTAAGAGTAGCTTTAGAAGTAGGTAGTTAAGCTAATAATATATATATTAATAAAGAGATAGAGGAGGGATATAAAGGAGAAGATATTATCCTTAAGATAAAGATATTAAACTTAGAAAATATAGGAATAGAAGATTATATAAAAGAAGGAGAATCTATTATAATTAATTAAGTTAAAATAAAAGAAGGTATAAAAAAGGAATTATTCCTAATAAAAAGTCTATTATTATTATTATCTATTTAATTAACTAGGTTTATTAATATAAATAATAAATTAGAATATATATTAGAAAGAAAAGTAAGAGAGCTAGAAGAAGGAGGTAAACTAAGAATAAAGCTAGAATAAAAACTAGGAATAAGAGTAAAAGAGCTAGGAATAGGAAATAAACTAGAGCTAGGAGTAAGAATATAAGTATAAATAAAAGTAGGAGAATTACTACTATAAATATAAAGATAATAATCCTAGGAATATCTATAAAATATATTATTAAGAATTATTATTTTAAATTAATAAGTATAAGCTTAGGTATTATTATAACTCCTAGGAGTAAATAAAAGTAAAGAAGAAAGTAGAAAAGTAATTAAATAAATAATTATAAGATTAAGTAAGTACTTTAAAGATTAATATTATTAAAGGTAATTCTTATAAGATAGATTACTTAAGTCTACCTTATATTAAGGAAATATATTAATCCTTACCCCCTTATTTATAAAAATATAATATATATAAGGCTTTAATCTTAACTTACTTATTATTTTGAAATAATATTAACTTAGGAATAAAGATCTTACTATAAATTTATATAAATTTATACTTAAAGGATAAGAGTTTCTTAGAAATATAAGTTAATAAAAGATCTAGAATAAAGAGAAGAAATCTAAGTATAATAATTTAAATTTATTAAGTAATTATAAGACATTATATTATAAAATCATAAAATCATTAATTGTATTATTATTTTTAAGGTAAAAAGAATTTGAAAAATAAAATTATTCCTTTAAAATAAGAATAACACCTACTTATTACCTTTATATCTATCTTAATTATATTAGTAATAGTATTTATTGAATTATAATTGTTAGTATATAATATTAAAGGGGATTATTAAGAATATCTATTAAAAGTAAAAGATATCTTAGATATATTTATTAAAGAGAGAAAGAGAAGAAAGATAGGAAGATCCCCTTATTATATATTAAATATAGAAGTAGGAATTATTATATTACTTTATTAGACTAACTAGACTAACCGCGAGGAATCGAACTTAGCGCTAAGCTACTAATTCTTAGCGATTTAATTCTAAGAGTTAGAATTAAGTATTATAAAATATACTATTAATAGTAATACGCTAAAAGGCTAGACGAGTTAATACTATAAGTTAAAATTAAATCCTAACTTGATAGTTAGTCTAATTAGAGCTAGTATAAGTAGGTCTAAGTATAAGTCCTTTCTTATAAGCTACTAAAGTTATTATAATTAAATTCCTAAATTACTAATTTAGATATAAATAGTAACTTATAGTATATAAATATCCCTTTTAAATAGTACTTTTATAGACTATTAATAGATTCCTTTCCTTTCTTTAGTAATAAGGTTAGTCTTTAGTATAATCCCGCTTTAATTAAGAGCGCTACCGTAGTTAGGATATATCCTAGGCGAATACGTACTATTATACTAAATTATTTATACGGCGGTCTTAGTATTACAGGAGAAAATATCTAAAAAACCTCTATATATTTAGTACTATAAATACTAGCCTATCTCTAAAGCGTATAGTACACGTCTAAGTAGTCTAAACTTAGTCTTATTAATATTACTTATTACCTACTACCTTATAATAAGACAATAATAGTAGCTATATACCTTATAGTAGACGTAGTAGTAGCTATATATCTTATAGCGAGATAGTAGTAGTATTTATAGCAAGATAGTAATAGTAGCCATATACCCTATAGTAAGACAGTAGTAGTACCTATAGTAAGACAGTAATAGTAGCTATATATCTTATAGTAGATAGTAATAGTAGCTATATACCCTACAGCAAGACAGTAATAGTGGCCATATACCCTATAGTAGATAGTAGTAGTACCTACAGCAAGATAGCAATAGTAGCCACATACCCTACAACTAGATAGTAGCAGGAGCCACAGGGGCCTTACTAGGGGCTACGGCAGGGGCGGCGATAGCAGGGCTACAGGCCGGAGGGTAAAACACCAATGATTACCTATATAGGATAATTTACAGCTTATTTTAGATATTTATCAGTGTCTATAAGCTACAGTTACGAGCGCATGTCGTTGAGGCCTTGCCACCTATTTTTGTTGGGGGAGGTTCTGCGATGATCTGCGGCCCATGATTTTGTCCCGCAATGCCAAGACCGCCGCATGAAACTTGTACAGTGATAAACGGTGGCATGCAACAATTTACAGAGCTACCAGGAAAATGCTCCTGACATATGGCGCCGCGGAGGACTATCATCGACACCGACCCGGTACACTGCTCATCCCATTGCCTTCGACAAGCGCCGTGAATCGACTGACTCTTTAACAGGGAGTGGATGACATTCTGGCAATGCTGCTGGCTTTTTCAGCACTACCAGAGGAGATTCAAGTGTTACTCATTTCCGTGACATACGGCAATATTGATGTCCAAAACTGCTTACGCAATGTCATCTCATTGTTCTACCATGTGGAAAAGGAGATCGCGTGGCGACAAAGCGTTGGGCGGAGCTCCGGATTCGAAGCTTTGCGGAAATCGAAGCCTGTTGTTGCTGTGGGCCCTGAGCATCTGCTCGCTGATAATACGTTGATGGCTGATTTCTTTCGTATGTCAAAATGCTGCATGAGCTTGACGTGAAGCTCATATTGTTTACAGATGGACCAGATGGGCTTGGTGGAATCCACTGGAGCGTATGTACACATTCGAAGTCGAATCGATTTTTTGACTAAATTAGGCAGCACCCGCATCTGACTCCCGCCGAGACGTGGCAGCGCCTCTTCGAAGTGGCAGAGAAGTCATCTGCTCCCGAGCAAGGTGAAATAGCCCAAGAGATGAACAAGACCGACTCTCTATTCACACCATCTCAAACACCTGCACATTTGGAGATTCTGAAATTATTACGCGACAACGAACCTAACAGTATTACGATCGTGGCGATCGGTCCCATGACGAACCTCGCTCTTGCTGCAGCGGAAGATCCAGAAATATTCTTAAAAGCCAAGGAGATCGTGGTGATGGGCGGCAAGATTGATCAAGCCGGCAATACAATTGATCAATCTCTCTCACATCTACAGCAGGTTCCGAACATCCACGAGCCGCCTTTCAGGCTCATCAAACAAGCGCCAGGTCCAATCAGAGACTTGCTGAACATACGAAATCAGATGACGCCTATTGCGGAATTCAATACTTATGCAGACTCTATGGCGGCGGCACGAGTATACGCTCTCACATCGCCAAACCCGCACAAAACGATGCCTCTAGCACCACCGGCACCTCTGGGCCAGAAAGAGGGCGTAACGCCTCAATCATTCCTCTCCTCTTACCCAGACAATCTCTCAAAGCGGTTAAATGTCACATTATTCCCACTAGACATCACTGAGAAGCATGTGCTTACTCGTGGCGACTTCGGAGCATCTCTTCAGCCACAGCTGGCTGCAAAGTCGCCTTTGGCAGAATGGGTTTCAGCGTTCATAAACGCTACGTTTGAGAAAGTCGAATCACTTCATCCAGAGGTTTCCGGAGACGCTGTGGGACTGCAACTCCATGATCCGCTGACCATATGGTATTGTGTGGATGATGACAACCCCAAATGGAAGATCATTGAGGGTGAAGATCTAAGGGTAGAGACCGCCGGCCAGTGGACAAGAGGAATGTTTGTGACTGACAAAAGAAGTCGGAAGCAAAAGGACGACAATGACGATAGTGAAGCACCTGGGGATACCGATGGCTGGTTGACAGGAGGGAATGGCAATCGGCTCAACCGATGTGTCGGATCCCCTGGACAAGATATCTTTGGTCAACTTCTGCTCAAACGAATATTTGGCAGCTGAGATCTTAATCAATGCAGCTTCGATCCTAGAGCACACAGAACCACAATCTTACAAGAATTCAGTTTAAAGACAAGACCATGGAGACAAAGTATTGGATCTACTCGTGTGGTTTGGATCAATGGGTCTCGGCCCGTGCATCTTTAATAATCCCGGCCATTCTTCACACCTCGGCATCTCCACCACGTCAGTGCCCGACAATCTGTCCTTCGAGATCAATGATCCAGAGCTTACACTTAAAACCCTAAATAGCTAACATAAGAACGTCAGCAAGCCATATGAAGATACTGTGTCGGTAATCCATTCTTTTCAGTTAGCACTTTCACAATTCATCTAAATCATGGCCGCCGTTTACCAAACCACCCTACCTCAATGGCCTTCCATCTTCCTACTATACTCCCAAGCTTAAGAAATGGCAAAGAGCATGCCGTGAATTTATAATTGAGAATCTCACACAATACGCCTTCGATTAGAAGAAAAAGAAGATAGTCCCCGAACATGTCTCCGAAACCTTTTGTAAAGCGAACATGCTTATTCCAGCCCTTCCGTCACCTCTGCCCCTTAAAGAACTCACAGCAGCCGGCATCCATGATATCCTAGGTGTTGTCAAAGTCGAGGACTTCACATACTTCTACTGCTTGGTATACAATGACGAGATGGCACGCTCTGGTCTTGGAGGCCCTTAGTGAGTCTTACGATTGGTATAGCATTCGTTGTCCTACCCATCATCAAGTTTGGCAACTAACAACTCAAGGAACGGTTCTTGCCAGACTTATTGAAGGAAAGACGAGAGCGTGTATTGCGATTACTGAGCCTGCTGACTCATCCTCTGAGCTGTTGATGGTGGTTGTGTAGACATCGTATAATAATTATATATAATTAGGTTCGATTCCTAATGGCGCTGTCAGAATACGTACGCAAACCGCTACACCATTGTACCAGCGCCAATAGGAATCGAACCTAATACAGTTATTATACGGTGTTTACAGATGCTGCCCTAAATTATATCGCAAGCCCTCTACATAACCACAAACGTTAGGCTAGATATCGACAGATGGATGAACAAAATGGCCTGACGCATCACTCCAATAAAGATCGAAAGCTCAGACCCTCGTGAGTCTTCCCTTTGTTGCCAAGTGGAATTGAAGAGCAATATGAATTAAAGTAAATTTACGTATAAGGTAACGTAAATTCATAAATTACTACTTAATTCCATTACATTCGTGCTCCGCTGCATTCAGAAGGGTGGATCCTGCCATTTCCAAGAAATGTCATCGGATACCTTAGCACAGAGCCGAGCAAATGCTTTGACAACTGGCGCACTCACTGCCCTTGTCTTTAAAAGCATGTGAGCGGTCTGCCCTGCTTCATCAATAGCATTCAGATCCAGACAGGACAGGTCTGTTTTCATTAGACAGTCAATCATCTCCTCATTCGCGAAAAGAGCGATGAGGTGGATTATTGTCTGTCCTTTCCACGCTATCTCATCGAGACTGGTGCCAGCATCAATCAAAACTTGCATGCACGCACTGCTGTTGGATATAAGAGTGCTATTCAGTGGTGTAAAGCTGTCCATGCCTTTGACATTGATAAGTGCGCCATGCTTGATCAGAGATCTAGCAGTAAGATCGTGGCATTTCATTATAGCCAACACCAGCGGTGTTTTGAGGTTCTGTGTTTTGACATTGGCGTCCGCTCCATGAAGGAGCAATTTCTCAACCCAAGATGGATCCGTCTGATGGAAAGCGGCATAATGGAGAGGGGTCCAGCCGCGATCTTTATCTTTCGCGCTCGGATCTGCTCCAGCGTTCAGGAGAAGTTCCAGGCATGCTATAGAATTGCTCGTTGCAGCGTAGTGCAGTGGCGTCATGCCGCTGACGTCCGCGAGATGGACATCGGCGAGATGATCCATCAGTATGCTCGCAGCTTCCTGGTTACCCCTTGCAGCGGCCCACGAGATTGGAGTTCTTCCATTAGCATCTGGCTTATCCAAATAGGCGAGATCTTGATGAAGTGCCTCTGTCAGCGATTCAGCCCTTAAGCCAAGGACAGTTTCGTGCACTCGAGAGAGACGTTGATTTTCTATGCCATCTGGGATCTTGAACAGCTCCGCCAAGCCAACGAGAGTCTCTTCTTCGGCCGCTCGAGTAAGGACCTTCGCTATGGCGAGGTCCAACGCCGTCCTGGGAGAGTTTTAGCCTTCCCTAATTCGAATCTCCGATAGCAAAACTTACATTGATGCCGATGTCTGGAGGTCCGGTCGGCCTCGAGCCTTGATCAGAAACTTGCAAGCATCAAGACTGTTAGCTTGGATCGCGTACTAGCCATGATGGTCAGTTGATGTCGATCATAGAGCTTGACGTAACTCACATGGAGCGGAGTGAATCCACCATCACACTTGATGTCGTCTGGCGAGGCTGCACCGTGTTCCAGCAGCTCTCTAATTCCAGATACATTCCCGGTGGTTGCAAAGTGAAAAATCATTGCATCACTCGCTACAATCTTTGGAAAACTCAAAGATATGTACGGGTTCAGGTATGGAGACGAAAAGAAGGTGATTGAGATCATGCGCTGGGTAGGCCACCATGTGGGTGTGACCCAGAACAACGATGTGGTGACCGAGGTTACCGCACAGGAATTGCGACAAGTCGACTGGTAGCATGGAGCTGATGGCTTGCGTACGATATGTATCCTACCAAAAAAGCTGACAAGATAGGTGGGAGATTCCCAGTTGCTGTCGAGGTGACAGTTGCAGTTGCATCGTTCAGACGATATCACCTCGTTGATGTTCTGTTCGAAGCCGAAACACTTCTGCAGGAAGTCGACGTTGCGGAAGTTGAAGCTGATATGATTCGATTGCTGAGACTCTGGCGCTGTTTCGACAAGGGAAGTCTGTAGACCGTGGCCCGGGTCTGCGTCCGCTGGATAGAGCTTTGACTTCAACAAATCAATGGTGGCGCATGCTTCAGCAACGCTTTCGAGCTTTGTCTCAATCCGTGAAGATGAGAAACTGTTCCGTACCGGTTAGTGATTAAATTCCTTCGTCATTCCGTGAGTGCGAGTCCACTTACATTTGTTCCGCCTGTAGAGCAAAAATAAGGCTCACCTTGACGTTGACCAAGCGCACGACGTAGTCATTGATTACTCCCCGTTTTCGTGACCAAACGACTCGATCAAAACCCTTTCGCAAAGGTGAAGTCTCGTCACTAGAAG
>JAABUL010005329.1_pt1 | contig 16132 bp, 1 predicted proteins | sample 5559151 | NCBI WGS metagenome assembly JAABUL01 (sample SAMN10711876, study PRJNA513368) | rock metagenome | isolation source: Antarctica rocks | place: Antarctica: Victoria Land, Pudding Butte sud | reverse complement strand
AGTAAGGCCTCTATCTTATAAGTCTTTTATTTAGGTATTAAGAGTTTTATATTCTTAATAAAGGATATTTAACTAAGTTTATTAGCCTTAAAGCTCTTATTAATAAATAATAATAAGTATATCTCTTTACCTCTTAACGGGATTTTATAGGAGGTTAAATGTTTCCTAACTTATTCTTATTATTCTTATTATCTTCCTCCTTACTAGAGGTAATTATATCTTAAGGGGGATAATAATTTATTTATAACTTATTAATCTTTACTACTATTAATCCTCCTTTAAATATTATTATAAATTTATTAAGATACTCTATTAAAATATTACCTAATTCATAATAGATAAAGTAATTACTAGTATTTATATCTTATTATTAAGTAAAGATATTACTCTTTAATAGTAATAAAATTAAGAGTCTAGATATTTTATAAAAAATAATTAAATTATTAACTTATATAAATTTAATCTTATACTTAGAAACTAATATCTCTTTATCTTTAACTACTTTAGAGTCTACTTTACTTAGCTTATAATTATACTATATTTGATTATCTTTATAAGAGTAGTATAAATATATCTTATAAAGGCTAATAAAGTCTTAATAAATAATTTAATATAAATACTTAGAAACTTTTTAGGTTAATAAGGATATAAGTATTATCTTATTCTAGCCTAGACTAGCTAATAGCCTAGTAAATTAAGACTAAAAGATATTAAATATATTTATACCTTATATTAATAACTAAAATTAAGTCTCATTATAAGTAATATAAAATAGATTATTATAATATTTTATAAGGTAATCTAAAATATTTATAAAGGATAAATATAGTACCTTAATACCCTTAAGTAATTATACTTATAAATAAGACTTAGTAGGACTTATAATACAAGTTTAAATATATACTAACTTTAGTATAATAGTAGGATAATAGTTTATATTAGCTATTAATTTATTATATATCTTTAAGACCTAGTTATCCTAAGTAAGATCTATTTTATTAATAAATATAAGAGGGTTTAGAAACTTTATTAATAATCTCTTCTTAGATAACTCTAAATTAATACTACTTAGTAATATAGATATCGCTTAGCGACTACTTAGCAGTGCGGAAGCCTTCCGCTACCGGCCTATTTAGCCTTATAAAGACTTCTTCTCTACTAGCTAGTTAAATAATCTATACCTATAGAATTAATGTTTATTAAATAGTAGTAATACTATGCTATAGGCTTCTTAATACTATTCGTTTATCTTAAACTACTAACCTTACTAATACTACTCTTATAGTACTAACGATCTAATTAAGTCCTCCGGTAGGAGATAAAATCCCTTATCTATAACTAACTACCTACGTCTCGACGACGTTAATAAGATCCTTGATAGTAGCGGGACTATATAAGCGCCTCTGTACCCTATAATAACTATCTGCTAAAGCCTTCTAGTAGTACCGACGACCTTACTATTATATAAGTATTATATTCCTTTTAAGACTATTAATAGTCTTTGCTAAACCGCTATTATAGCGTCCCTATTACCTCTTACTATACTACCTCTTCATTAAGACCCTATTTTATTAGCTAATTAGATCTACGAGTTTATCGACGCTACTAGATAAACTTATAAGCACGAAGTACTAGAGATTATAAGCTATACTATCAACTTTATTATTAAGTTCTATAAACGGTCAGAAAGACTGGAACGACCTAGTAGTACTAAAGGATATACTTAACATTTAATATTAGTTAAACTACCTCCTTTTCTTTTTAACTAGGCTACTAATAGCCTAGTATTCCGGAGAGCTATTAGAGCCTTCACCTAGCGTACTAAGTATTACCGAAGCCTCTTATAGCTCTAAATATACTTTATAAGGTATCTTAGCCCTACTTTAGTAGTACTAGGAGCTACGAGCTCTACCTCTCCCTCTAATAATACTATAAACCCCGCTACTACCTAGGGTATATTAGCTAAGGAAGCTATCTATAATTACCTTATCAGACCTTCCCTACCTCCTCTAGCTATAGGTGAAAATATTAGATTTACTAAAATATAGCGTATCAAGCTTTATAAAATAATTACTAGTATTATACTATATCTACTAGCTATAAATCCCATTATAAATCCTGTAGTAAATAATAATAATACGCTAAATTTTAATCCTAATAATATTAACTACTTTAATCTATTCTATAATAATAAGTCCTTTAATACTACCTCCGTTATCGAGTATACTAAGAGGGTAATATATTTCCGTAATATATAAATATTTATTAACCGGATTAAAGACGTTATTTATATAAAGGGGGATATTATCTATTAGAACCTTTAGCTATAATCTTTATAGAATAGCCTTAGGCTAGTATACCTTAGAGCTTAGAGAAAGTAATAACTATCTCATTATATATAGTAATAATAAATAGTACTATCTACTAATCTAATAATAGAAGACGCCTTATAATATTAATATAGGTACTCTTATTTATAAGAAGTATATCCTATAGGATACTTCATATTATCGGGAACCTCGTAAATTCGCTTAGACTATTATAAGAGCTACTTAAGATATAGAATTAAGTATAATTAAGGATTATATCTTACTTTTCTAGTATAGTCTTAATATGGAATTCTAATATAATATCCTAGAACCTAGTAAGACCACTAATTATAATAACTTCCTAACCTTATTAGATAAGAGGAAGTATTAATAGTAGACTTATACTTCCTATTATTTAAAACCTTAGTTATAGTAATAAAGATATAGTAGGTATTAATCTTAATTCCAGGGTTAATAATAATAGCCTTCTAGGTAATTATAGTAGCCTTTCCCTTAATGTTAATCCTATTAAAGTAATAATACTTATTATAATAACTAGTACTAGAAGCCTTTAATAGGCTATTAACCTTACTAAAGCTCTCGCCTTATATTAGTATTAGAGCTAAGGCGTAAATATTTATACCCTACTAATATAGCTAATAAGGCTATAAATTACAATACTAACAAATACGTCTAGTTTATAATCTAATCGACAGCTTTAATAAGGTCCTCGATACCCCTAAAATCAGAACTAGTAAAGTTAGTTCCTATTCAGGCCTAGGGGTAATTAATAGCGGTATTAGAAGCCTTAACAGGCCTACTAGGCTACTATAAAAGACTTAGAAAACTAAACTCCTTAGGACCTATAGGAATATAAATAGTAAGATATACAGGCCTACGAAAGCTTAGATTGATATTATAAGGAAGGCACCTCTAAATTATATTCAGATAAGCTATCTTAATCCTATTAGGTATTAATTACGGAAGACTTTAAATAGTAGTAATAAGGAAGGCTTTAATAATAACTTCTCATTTATACCTTCTTCTCTAGATCACGAATACTAATAATATCATTATAAATTTATTTCTAAGAATAAGCTATTTATCTACCTACGTAATTAATACTAGAAGACTCCTAATCCGGCGTTACTAAAGGCCTTATTAATAAGGACCTTATTAATAAATACTAATATATTAAAGCCTATAAATAACCTATTAATTATATATTCTTTAGTAGAATTAATTTAAGGGATTAATTACGCGTTTAAGAACTACTATTACGCTATTACCTCCATCTACTAGATAGCTAATAATAAGAATATTAAGATATACTCTAATCTAAGGTATATAATATTAATTATAAACGCCACCTTTATACCTATTAAAATAGATATAAAGGTTATACCTATAAGTATCCCTATTAGGGGCCTTAGGTCTAAGTTATATTATTTAGATAAATTCACTACTATTATATTCTACCTAAGCCTTTTATTATTCCTCTTATTAAAGTTACTTTTAATCTTTTACCTTTATTAAAATATTATTAATATCTTAAAATTCCTTAATATCCTTTATAAGATTATATTAATAGGCCTTTTATTAAGTATTTATTATTACTTAATTTTAATTTATAGCCTTAAGCTCTTATAAGGCCTATTTCTCCTTTTCTTATATTAAGATAAGGGCCTAATATTTAATTAAATTATATTTTCCTCTTAATTAATATTAGATATTTTTATTCCCTACTATTATACTTATATAGGTATTATAAAGTACTTAATATTTTATCATTAAATTATTTATACGTAAGTTAGGAGGATTATAACCTTTACCTTTAATATTAATATTAATATTATTTTATATATATTAAGGATTAATCTTGAATAATTAATTTATATTATCTTAAGTATATATATATAGGTTTTTATAATATTAATTATATTCTTTAAGATGTATTAAATTAAAGTTATAAATATAAATATTAAATAGATTATTATATTATAAATTATTTTATACCTTATAAAGGTTATACCTTAAGTTAAACTTATTAAATATTTAAGATTAAGTAATAACCTTTATCTTAATTTAAATTATATATAAGCCTTAATAGGGTTTTAAGTTAATATAAAGTCTTAAGATTTATATATTTATACTTAAGGTAACCTTTATATTATTAAATTAAATTATTTTTAATATATTAAATTTCTTTAATATTCTTAAGAGGTAGATTAATTTATATTTTTATTTATCTTTAATAAATTTAATTAGTCTTTTTAAGTTAATAATAATTCCTCTTAATAAATTTATTATATATTAAGAGGTAAATATTATTAATAAATCCTCTTATTTATATTAAGAGCTTAATCCTTATATACTCTTTAATTAATAATTTATTAAAAAATAAGAAAAGGATTAATAAGATTAAAAAGTTTTAAGATATCTTAATTTAAATTTCTTTTATTAAATTAATTCTTATCTTTATTATAATAAATATTACTCTTCTTTATAATAAATATTACTCTTCTTTATAATAAATTTATAACTTAAGTAATAATTATTATTAAGATTCTCTTTATTTTAAGGTTATAAAATAACTTCTTATATAATGTATTATTAAAGGCCCTTATAATATTTAATAATAATAAATTTATAATATTCTTTCTCTTTTAATTTTATATTATATAAATTAAGTTTATAAGAATCTTAAAAGTTATCTTTATTAACTTATCCTTCTTTATCTTTATTTATTACTTTAAATAGAGCTTATTTTATTAAATTAAATTATTAAGGTATTTAAATACTACTATTTTTAAAGCTTTCCTTAATATATTAAATAATATTATTAATTAATATATTTTAAACTTTAAATAATTTCTATTATTTTATTTTTTAAAGATAATTATATTTATTTTTTTAAACCTCTTTAAGTAATAACCCTTATTTAAGTAAATTAAAAAAAGCTTTATTACCTCTTAACTAAGATTTTTATATAAGATATATAAAAATTTATTTAATAATCTTAAAATCCTTAAGATTTTATTTATAATTAAATATTAAATTATTTCTTAAATTTCCTTAAATTCTAAGATAATATAAAAGTTAATTAAGATAAAGTATATTATACCTTTAATATCCTTTAAATTTACTTAAGAAGGGGGAGGAAAAAGAATTCTCTTAAGTACTTTTACTTTCCTCTTAAAGTTAATAACCTTCCCGCCCTCTTTATCCTTAAGGGCTAGGAATTAGGAGAGTTCTTTAAGAATTATACTCTTCTCCTTTCTTTATTATATTAGCTTCTAGATTCTTATCTTCTTTAAAAATATTATATATACCGCCTCTTAATAATTTAATATATAGGCCTTCTTAAGTATAAAGACCTTATCCTTATTTATCCCTTAAAGCCTCTCCTTTATAATAGCTATTTAATAATATTTATAATCCTTTAAGGCTTCCTTTAAGGCCTTTATTACCCTTATATAATTTATTATCTAATATAGCTTAAAGCTTATAAAAGGCCTTATATTAAAAATAATATTATTTATAATTTCTTAAAGTATTATAATTAATATATATATATATATATATTAATTTTCTTATATAACTTTAATAAATATTAGTTTAAGACTTTAATTAAGATAATTACTTATATATTAATATCCCCCTTTATCTCCTTAAAATTAGCCTTCTTTTAAGCCTACCTCTTATAAGGTTTTAACTCCTCTTATAATTATTTTAAGGAAATATATATTAAGAGGTAATTAAATCTAAAGTTAAATTCTAACTTAACCTTATATCTTAATATTATATTATATATACTTTTAATAAGGAATAATAAGTTAATTATACTTTATATTCCTTAGCTCTATTATATTATTAAGCCCTAGGATATACTTAGCTCTATTCCCTATTATCTTATTACTTCTAATAACTTATTTATTATTATATAATATATATACCTTCCTAGGTTATTCTATTATAAGTAATATAAGTTAAAATTACCTATTATTATATATTCCCTATCTTTATTAAGTACCCCCTTAAGGACTAAGATTAAAGACGGGCTATTATTAGAGGTTAGGCTTACTAAAAAAGAATTATATATATTATAAATTTCAAGGATTATCTCTTATAATTTAAGAGGCCCTTTAATTTCTTTAAGTTAGTCCTAAGGATTATTAACTTATATTTATAATAAGTAAAGGTCTCCTCTATTATATTATACCTCCTAAGACTCTAGGTCTAGCCTTTTATTAATATAAAAGTAGATCTTTGCCTCTAAGTTATTATATAAGTTAAGTAGAATCTACTTATACTATTATTATAAGATATACTATTTATTAAATTCCTAGCTAATTCTTATATAATAAGTATATCTATATCTTAGACTTTATTATATTCTAGGAGGGATATTATTATTATATCCTTCCTTCTTTATATATTATATTATAGGATTTTCAGCCCCCTTATATTATTTATAAAGTAGATAGGGGTTAATTCTCCTATATTTCTATATCCTAGCTAGGGGCTAAGGCGGACTCTTCTTATTATTAATACTATTAAGGTCCCCTTAGAAGAGGTAGCTAGTTATATTCTAATAAAGATAGCTTTATTAATCTCTTAATCTTCCTTAATATAAGTATACTATTTACTTTAAGTATTATATCCTTAAGTACCTTATATTTTATATTATATATTATTATCTAAAATCCCTTTATATCTTAATAGCCTCTTATTATAAATAGTATAACTTATACTACCTTCCTCTCTAATATATTAAAGTATTTTAACTTTACTCCTAATCTAACCTTTATTATCTTTACCTCCTTTTACCTAATTAAGTAGCTCTTAGACTACGTTAAATAATTACTTTTATAAATTATATATTATTTTACTATACCTAGGCTATTAATATAGCTATTAATTAAATAATTATTTATATATATAATAATTAAAGTATTACCTAAGTAATATATCCCGCTTCTATCTTATATAAAGGAGGAGTATACCTTTTATTATTATTCCCTTATTAATTTATTAATTTATTAATTTAAAATTAATAACCTTTATAATTAATAAAGAGAACTTCTTCTCTTTATTAATTATAATTAAGTTATTTATAAAGGCTAGCTATTTAATCTTAATTATTTTTAGCTAGGGATATAATCTTTTATTAGCTACTTTAAGCCCTTTTATTATTATACCTTAATCTTTATTATTAATTACTACTATCTTAACCTTATAAACTACTATCCTTAATATTTATTAGAGTATCCGCGCTAATTTATATATATTTATAGCCTATTCCTCTATTCTCTCTAATTCCTCTCTTACTTCTATTATAATAATATAGAGTATAATATTACCTATCTTTATTTAGCGTACTATAATAATAGAGTCTATAGCTCCCCTTATAACCTAAAATATTTATATAAGTTATATAAGTATAATTCTTAATAATTATTTCTTCTCCTTAATATTATTAATCTTTATTATAATCTATTTAACCTTCCTAATGTTTTCTACCTTTAATATATATTAGATTAAGGGTACTTATATTCCTAATATAATATATTATATAATTATTACCTAATTTTTTATTTTTTTTATTCTTTTTAATAATATTAATATATTCTTTTTAACCTCTATTATATTAGCGCGCCCCTTAATATTATAATTAATATATACGCGTAGCTAGCTTATTATACTTTAATAAAACTTTTATAATATCTTATTTATTTATTCCTACTTTATATTCTATATCATCTTAAGGAGTTAATATAGTTCCTACTCTTTATTATTTATTAAATTTATATTATTTATTAAACTTATTTCCCTCCTTCCTAATAATTAATATATTATTATACTACCTCCTCCTCTACCTCTATCTATCCTATCTCCTCCCTTATTATTATATCTACCCCCCTAGGCGCCCTATCCCTCCTGCCCCCTCGTCTACTCGTTACTCGACTCGTGCGCCTGTTCACCTGTACGGCTCGCCGTGTTCGCTACCTCCGTCGCCATCTCTCGCGTAAAAAAAAGTAGAAGGTTATACTTAATAAAGACCTTAATATAAGAGTAAAGAGGCTAACTTAAAAGAGATATATAGTTAAGGTTATTTTTTATAAAATTATATTAAAAGAATTACTTATATTTTATAATTTATAAAAGGCTTTAAAATTATTATATTTCTTAATCTATTATATATATAATAGAGTATTATATATAAATCTTAATACTTCTAAGGTAGTTAATCTAGTAGTTATAATATATTATATAAAAGGAGACTCTACTTTATTAAAGCCTTTTATAAAGATTAATATTTATTAATTATATTTCTTAATAAATAGCTTAATAATATTAGATAAAACTATTTATTAATTAAGCTAGAAGTAATAGGAATTATCTAAATTATAAAGATAGTTAGGTATATAATTAATTTTAATTTAAAGCCTATTATTATAATATATATAGACTACTTAATAGCTATCTTATAACTAAGTATTATTAATATTAATAAGCTAAATTTATAATTAGTTAAAGCTTCTCAATACTTATTATTATATAATTTAAAATTATATTATAAGGCTAGTAAATTTAGTATTATATTAGATATATTATTAAGATTATATACTACTATTATAAGTATATTAAGTTTAATTAAGGGTATATTTAATATCCTTTATAATAGCTTTAATAGGATTAAAAAAGCTTTTAATTAAGAAGCCTTTATTAAATTAATTAGAGACCTTAATATTACTATATATTATATAATACTAGTAGATATAATAGATAAGTCTAAGTCTAGGCTATAAATAGTATATAAGCCTAATAATTAATAAAAGAAATTATTAGATATATTAAAGCCTATTAAAGTAAATAATAATAATATCCTAATAATTATAAAGTATTATAAATTAGGAGTAATCTTTATCCTTTATAATAACCTTATTTATTATATTAATAATAAAGGTAGGTATAAGCTATATATACCTACCTTAATAGAATATAAGCTATTTAAACAAGCTTATAATTTATTAAATTATAGTAGCTATTATTAATATTATAATTAATTATCTTATTCAATCTCTCTACTATAATAGAAAATCTAGATATTAGGACTCCTAAGTACTCTTATCCTCTCTTATCTATTAGTTTAAAAGTCCCCTATTATAACCTTAGGCCTAGCGCTAGTTTTAGCATTTTTAGTAGAATATGAAGACTTTAGGTAGTAGTATCTAGGTACGTATTATATATATATATATACCTAGGTATATAATTTTAATTAGTTAATACTAAAAGATATACCTCTTTTATTACTATCTAATAATGTAAAAATTATATATATAGAGTTATTATTATAAAAGATATATATAAGATAATAAGTTTATATACTAAGATCTATATGATAAGATAATACTAAGATATTATCTAAGTATACCTTAATATACTAACTAATTAACGTCTACTTATTATAATATATATATAAGTAGTACAATAGATACGTATAGGCCTACGGAGTAATATATACTAAAAATTATATAAGTCAGCCTGTTAGTAATAAAGATATAACTAATTCCATGATTTTACCTACTAAATCCATGTATCTTAGTATTGATTTACCTATAATAATTTACCTACTATACCTGTATCCTACTAACTAATTAACGTCCACTTATTATAATATATATATAAATAGTACATATGATACGTATAGGCCTACGGAGTATATACACCCTAAAATAATATTAGTTAGCCTATTAGTAATAAAGATATAACTAATTCTATAAGTTTACCTACTAAATCTATATATCTTAGCACTGATTTACCCGCTATACCTATACTTATTTGTAAAGCTAGGTACTACTAGCTCTAGGCTAGCGGCTTAGAAATATAAAAGATATAGAGTTAAGTAATATAACTTAATATTAAGTTATAGTATATTAATATCTTAGGTAGTATATAAATTAAAATTAATCTCTAAGAAACTTAAGAAAATATAGGAGAGTACCTAGATAATATATATCTACTAAGATATAGCCTTATATTATATTAATATTACCTTATATTTATAAGGAAGGTCTATTAAGTAGGTTATATAATAGTATATATATAACCTTATAATTACCTTCCCTTTTAGGCCCTAGTCCTGAAGAATATAATAATATTAATACTTATTAAAAAACCTTAAAATTTAATAGGAAAAATAAGGGAAAAGAGTTATTTAATATATTATTATTATAATAATAATAATAATAATAATAATAATAGTATATAAGATATACGCGTATTAAAACTTTTAAAAGGTAATAATAATATTATTTAATAGGCGCGTAAAGAATATATCCTAATATAAGTAAATAATATATAAGTATTTATAATAGTATTATCTTATCTATCTAATAATAGTTATACTTAAAATATATACTAATAATAGAATAAAATTATTATTACTTTATAAAGATATTATAGTTATAGTATATATTAATAATAAATTCAATCTTTACAAAGTATTTTATAATATTATACTTATAGCCTATACTAGTAGTAGGATAGTATTATAATAATATAATAATATATTATTACCTATTATTAATATATTATATTAATAATAGATATAATAGTAGACAATAGATATATATTAATAATATAATAATACGCGACTCCTATTAGGTAGATATAATAGTAGATAATAGATATATATTAATAATATAATAATACGCGACTCCTATTAGGTAGATATATTAGGATATAATAATAAATATATTAATCTCTATTAATATCTAATATAAAATATAATAGAAGGTTAATATTTATTATTATTAATTAAATAGCTTTAATTATATACGCGTTAATATAATAATATATTAATATATTAATAAACTTCTTATCTTAAAATTTTATCTTCCTTATAATTCTTATAACTTCTCTTGTAAGTACTTATACTAGTTATAAGATAGTAGTAATAATAATATAAATATATAATATAAATATATAATATAAATATCTTATTATTATATACTTATATTATAACTTTATAAGTATATTATTATACTATTATACTATTATACTATTATTATTTATTAATAAGCTAATTTATAATATGATTATAACTTTTAACTCTAATATATATTTATATATACTTACTCTAAGATAGCGTACTAATATTAATAATATATTAAATTTACCTTATAAGACTTATCTTCTAAAAGGGCTTAATAATTATATTAGAGGTAAGGCTTCTCCTTATAATTAATATATTAATAGCTATTATAATATAAATTATTATATAAAGGTAAATACTTTAATAGCTCTCTATTAATATATTAATTAACTTATAATAGATTCCTTTAATATTATATTATTATATAAGGCGGACTATTAATATTATTACCTAGTATAATATAATAATAATATAAGAGAAGAAGAGAAAGAAGCTTAATAAGTTAATTACCTAGTAGTATAAAGTATATAAATCAATAATAGTTATAATTAGGTTTATACATAATATAATTATTAATATATAAGCTATAATTAATACTTTAATTATACGCGTTAAGGAATTAAAAGGCTAATCAGAAGTCTTATAAATTAAACTTAATAGCTTATAATAGTATAAAGAGGTATTAGTACTATTATTATTAATATTATTATATCCTTATTAATAAGGTCTTATACCTTACTTATAAGATCTTTAATATAACTTTATATATAAGGATATTAATAATAACTTAGTCTAATTAAATAATAAGTTTAAGGGAGAGTTTAAAGGCTTTAATTAATTAATCTTTAATAACTACACTCTAATATAAATAAGTTATTAATATATCTTAATTAATTAATTAGTAGGTTATACTTACATCTATCTAAACTATTAGAAGATAATTACAGGGGCTTATAAGTATATTATAATTACTATTATAATAACTAACTTATAAGGGAAATTATATACTTATACCTTATATAAACCTAGGTAAAAACCCTTATTATTCTTATCTCCTTATAACTTTTAATTTATTTCTCTTTATATTATATTTAGCTTTTTATATTTATTACCTTATTATCCTAGCTTACTAAGGCTAGATTATATATTATAATAATAAATATCATCTTAATAATAAAGACTTATACCTTAGCTTAATCTTAATATAATTATATTATTATAAGTAAAAATTATCTTAATATCTTAATTTAAATTATTTATTTTATTATTTACTTTATCCCTTTTATATTTATAAGTATCTTATAAGTATTTAATATACTTATAATTCTTAATTCTTAATAATAATTATAAAATTTAAGATAATTAATAAGGATATATATTATATCTTATTTATATTAATTATACTTATAACTTATAAATATAAAGCTAGAGATTTAATATTAATATTAAAAGGTAGTTAATTTTATCTTCCTTATTTTTATTTATATAAAAGTAGAACTTTTAATCTTTTAAAGACTTTTATAAAGGATCCTCTTATTAATTTATAAATCCTTAAATTAAATAAGGGGATAATCCTTAACTCTTAATCTTATTTAATATTCTCTTTAAATTATATCTTAAGAATTTTTTTATATCTTCTTCTTAATTCTTTAACGATATTAAATTACTTTTTCAATTATAATTATATTTAAATTATTTAAATATCAAAAATATAAAGTTTATTTATATTTATTTTATAAGGGATTTTATTACCTTTCTCTTCCTTCTCCTTTTAATCCTTAACTTCCTTTAAATATATTTATTCCTTATTGTAATTATTAGATAAATCCCTTTTAGTATATATATTAATAAAAATTTATATAATTTAATATTAATTATATAAAAGTTATTACTACTTTTACCTTTAAGATTTATATTAAAATAGCCTTATATATTTTAAATAACTTTAAATTTCTTTATATATATCTTCTTTATTTCCTTTAAGCCTTATAATATATATTATATAATATATATATAAATTATTATTAACTTTATTATTATATTATATATCCTTTTAACTTTATTAAAGATAACTTTTTATATTAATATTAATATTATAAAAAGGATAAGACTTTAAAAGGTAAACTTTATTTATATCCTCCTTAAATATAAGCCTTATTATAATTTATTATTAATATATAATCTTAAGACTTAAATCTTTATATATAATTTTATTATTATATATTTTAAATTAATTATTATACTTATACTAGAGAATACCTGTAAAAATCTAGATTTTTACGTACGTTTAGGCAATTCACGTCTGCTACCTGGCGATCGTGAGTCTTGGCGTAGTCAGGCATGGATGTTAGTGTGCCAACCAATGGAATCAGTCATATCTTTGTCGCCAACAGGCCGATTGACGTCATTTTGGGGTGCATGTGCTCCGTAGGCCCATGCGCACCATATACATTATTTGGATATGTATCATGGTAAGTAGACGTTGATTGGTTAGTATGTTGAGGCATACTCAGGCACGTCTTGGCGTAGTCATGTCGCATAGATTTTGGCGTGTAAACCAATGGAATCAGTCATATCTTTTGCACCAATGAACTGTACAACATGATTTTTACATCGTTATGTAGCGACAGCAAAGGCGCATCTTTGGGTATTTACCATTAAAAATCATATGCGTGGGTACATACGTGCGTGCGATGCGCAAATGGAGTCAAGTTTTGATGTTCGCCCTGACCCCGAAGCGGTTAGATATGCGGACTTCTCTCGTAATGAATTGGCTAAATCGCAGCGGGAGATCTTCAGGGTTCGAATGTCCGGATTTTCTATTATAGTAAAGAGATTAAAATAATGAAAATAATAAATAAAATAAAATAAATTATATTTTTAAAGAGTAAAATTTACTTTATATATTAAAGCCTATTTAAGGTAAATCTTATATATTAATTTAAGATTTTATAATTTCCTTTTATAATTTTCTTATATATTAATAAATAAATATTATTTATAAATCCTTTAATTTATAATTATAATTTAATTATTATATACTCTTTAATAAATAATATATTAAAGAATAAAAAGAGAATAAAGGAAATTAAAAATTCTTAAAAAATTCTTAAAAAATTCTTATTTTTATTTTTATTTTATTTATTTATTATTTTCTTAATAATAATAAATAAAGATTTCTCTTTTAAAAAACTTTTTATTTAATTTATAATATAATAAAGAATCCTCTTTTCTTTAAAATTATAAATAAATCTTTAATAAAAGATATAATTAATTTTTTTAATAATATTTAATAAAAAAGGTTAATTTTATTAATTTTATTATAATCTTATATTATATATATTATATTTATAATAATTATAATAATTATAATAATTAACTTTTTCCTTTATATCTTTATTTGTTTTAAAGAGAGAAGGCCTGAATTTTTTATAATATTATTAAATATTATATTCTAAATATTATATAATCTTCCTTTTTTAATTTCCTTAAAATAATTATATTAGCTTTGTTAAATTCTCTTAAATAATATTTAAGGAAGAAGTATATATTAAATAAATAAATAAACTTTTTAAAGAACTTATTTATAATTAATTTAAAATATTAATTTAAAATCTTATTAACTTTTAAAATCTTATTTTATTTTATTTTATAAATAATTTATTAAATTTCTTTATAAGGGAGATAAGAAAAATATTATTTATAAAATCTTTATTTTTTCTTTAAAAATCTTAATAACTTTATCTTTATTACCCCTTATTAAGAAGGGGAATTTAAAGGGGAATTATAATAATAAATTATTATTCTTTATTTATCTAATAAAATGTTATATTTCTTTTTATAATTTAGTTATATTATAGATTTTCTTTTTAAAATTAATTTTTTATTTATTTATAATACCTTTTTTTTTTAATAATTTTTCTTAATTCCTTTTATAATAATATTTTAATTTTATTATAATATTTTTATATTTTTAATAATATTTTTTATAATAAATTAATATTTAAAATTTTAAAAGGTTTTCTTTTTCTTTTTTTATTTTATTTAAAGGATTATTTATTTTATTATCTTTTTAAGGCCTTATTAAAGTTATAAGAGGTAATTATTTATTCAATTTATAATTTATAATAATTCTAAAAATTCTAAAAAATTTTAAATTTAATTTTTTTAATAATTTTTTAAATATGTATTATTATTCTTTTACTTTTAAGTTAAGTTCTATATATATAAGAAGATAATTAAAATTAAATTATAATTTAAAATATACTTAATAAACTTATATTATATTGGAAAAAATTAAATATAGTAAAGATTAAATTAATTATATTTTTAAATCCTTATATCTTTTAAATAATTATTTTATTTAATAAAATATAATTTATTTATTTTAAAATAATAATAATTTATTTTTAAATTATATTAATTAAGATAATAAAGGTTAAAATCCCTTATTATAATATATTCTTTTAAATAATTAACTTCCTCTTCTATTATTAAGAGGCTTAATAGATTTTTACTTATTATTAATAATAAGTTTAAATTAGATATATTATATAATTAAAAGTATATTAAGTAGATTTTATCTTCTTAAATATAAAATTAAAAAATTAAAAAATTAAAAACTTTTATAAGGAATTTTATATTTTAAATATTTACTTAAAATCTTTTATTAATATAAAAATATATTTATATACCTTAGTTTATTTTATATATTAAAAAAATATATTAAAATTAAAAATATATAATAAATAATTTCTAATATTATAATATAATTCTTGAAATATTAAAATATTTATATCTTAGATAATTTTATCTTTTAATAAGATTATTATTATATTTATTTTAACTTTTAATATTATATTATAATATCTTTAAAATTAAT
>JAABUL010005328.1_pt1 | contig 16132 bp, 18 predicted proteins | sample 5559151 | NCBI WGS metagenome assembly JAABUL01 (sample SAMN10711876, study PRJNA513368) | rock metagenome | isolation source: Antarctica rocks | place: Antarctica: Victoria Land, Pudding Butte sud | reverse complement strand
GATGAACTGGGCGGCCCCCGCACACACCACGAACATGAGAAACACCGAGCACTACCCCACACCACCTCGCCCGGCGGGTCGGCGCACCGCTGCCGGGCACGACCGGGCACCACGATGAGCGCGGCCGTGACCATCCCACCGTGTCGGGACGACCTGTCCGAGGTCATCGCCGACACCATCGAAAGCCACCAGCTTTACCACCACGAACCCGGGTACGAGGCGAAGCGCTGCGACTGCGGTGAGCCGTGCGACGAACGCAACCTGGTGTGGCATCAAGCTGTTGTTCTCGTCGAGCTCCTCGACGGTCTCGGGATGGTGGCCCCCGATGATGACGAGGATGCAGCGACCGACACGGTGGACGCAGCGCGGCCGCGCACATAGCGGGCATGAACAGAGCAGGACCAGCACCGATCTCCCGGGCCCGCGCGGATGAGCTCGCCGAGCGTTTCCTCGAATTGGCGTTACGCCACCGGGTAGCGCTCACGTCGGGGGCGCATCCGGTGGACGACTACACCACCGCGTGCTCGACCATCTATTTCGATGCCGCGGCCCGGTTCCTGGCCCCCACCAACCGGCTCGCGTTCATGACCCTGTCGGCGCGGTTCACGTCCCTACTGGCCTACCGGTCCGAGCGGACACCCACCGCGATCCTGCACCTGGTCGGCGATCTCCGGTCCCCCAGTGACATCACCACTACCACCGCCACGCAACGCACCCGACGGCACCTGCGCAGCGCTGTCCGCTGGTCGGCCTCGGCGTCCTCGGAGCGCACCGGGCGTATCGCAGTGATTTCCCGCGGGTTGCTGCACGCCCATGGTGTGTGCGCCGCCCAGTGGGGGAACCCCGGATCCGATGAACCCGGCCCCCGCGCCGAGGAGATCATCACGGCGATCACCGATGGGGTGGCCGACCCGGCAACTTTGCTGAGGGTCCTCCACGACGAGGTGCATCCGCACCCGGAGCGTCGCCTGGCCTACACCGGCTTCGGGGAGTTATTCCGGGACTGAGCACCGTCCACCCGGTCACGGCGCACACCTGCAGCACCGCACACATGCCGGGCATGAGCGACGTGATTATCTGTGGTGGAACTGTGGCAGCGTGCCGGCGGGTGTTGCACTGCCCCATTTGTCAGTGTCGCCGTCGGTTCGTGCAGTCCCACGCCGGTCTCTGGTACGACGACATCTTCACCTGCCTCGGGTGCGGCGACACGTGGTGTGGCGGCGAGCGGGGCGAGCGCCCGTTCCGGCGCGGTTGGCGTCTCGAGGCGCTCACCACGGCGCGAGCTCAGTGGGCTGCTGCGATGACCCGTAAGGACTTACGCGCGTTCGTCCATGAGGAGATCACCACCAAGCTGGGAGCGCCGTTGTGAGGACCCCGATCGCGCTTACTCTCGCCACCGTTCGCGGTGTCCCGGACATCGTGGTGGAGCAGGACGAACCCGACGGGTGTGTGTGGTACCGGGGCCATCGCGTTCCCGACGCCCTGGTCACCGATGTCCTGGACGGCTGGGTGTTCGAACACGATCGGAGTTCCGCACCGATCGAGCTCGCAGCAGGTGTGTCCGAGTTCGAGAGGTGCGACCGGGTGTGGGAGACGCCTCGCAACGAGCGGCACACAGCCCTCACCGCGGAGCAGCTCGCGGTCTACGGGTTGTTCGGCGGCCTGTGCGTCACCTGCGGTTCACTCATCGAACTCACCGTGTGGGGGCCGAAAGGTGAGGGGGTGTGCCGTGACCCGTGGAATCCCAACGCCGACGACGAAGGCCAACACGTTGCTGGTGGGGCGCCGGGCGCACCATGCGCCCGCGTGACCGAGTGGGACCACGAACACGGCACACGCCGGAGCGGCCGCGCACATGGGTGGTGAAGGTACCGAAACCGGCACCAGCGGAGATGAGGACAACTGAGATGAGCACCGAGACAACCTCCGACCTGTTCCGTCAAGCAGCGGACGCGTGGGTCGGCGACACCGCAAGCGACGACGACGTACGTCGCGAATTACGCGCCCGAGCTGACCGCCTGGAGCGAGAGCAACGGCCGTTGCCCGACGTGCCGGGCCTGTACTCAACCATCGTGGTGGAGCAGGACGAGGAGGAATGCACCGGAGCGATGCTGATGGACGACGGGAATTGGATGACCCCTGTTCCAGTAGGCGGGGTTTACGACCACTTCCCTCAGTTGAACGACGTCACCATCCGCTGGGCCGAGCAGGACGGTGCGACGTCGGGGCAGACGCTGCGTGAGGCGGCGAGCGCGGAGGGCCAGGAGTGGCCCACGGACGACCCATTCGTGAAAGATCAGATCGAGCGCATCACTGCCGCTGTCCTCGCCGCCTACACCACCCCCACCCTGACCCCGGTGGGTGAGCACACCGAGTCGGGCACGCGGGGACTGCTGCCGGTGGTGTCGACCGGCGCTGAGTGGCGGACCTACGCCGACACTGATCCGCCCACTTACATCTGCGGCGTCCGTGCACTGATGGCCGAAGCTATTCTCTCCGACCCGCGCTCGGACGGTGCGGAATGACCATCACCGCTCCCGCGATGAGCCCCGGTCTTCGGGGCACGTCGTCCACCGAAGAAGATCGGATTTTGTGATGGCGAACGACCCGACGACCACCAATACCCCATGCACCAGTCCAGCCAGCCCATCTGGATCGGCCAGTTGTTGTCCTGGTCGCCGTCGGTGGATTGGGGTGCCTGCCCGGCGTTTTGGTTGCCGGCGACGAAAAACTCGACTCTGGGAATCATCCCGTTGGCGACCAGGGTGCGGGCGAAGGTGTACGAGTTGTAGTTCGAGTAGGTGCCCAGGTTCCCGGCGATCAGGAATCCCGCCGCCTTGAGTTGCTGGGCCAGGTAGCCACAGAACGACACCAAAGCGGAGCGCCACGACGTGTCGTCGGGGTACTTGCCGGGCCGGGCCGGGTATCCCGCCCAGTCGAAGTTGGCGTTGATCTCGTCCATGTAGACCCCGGTCCAGTTTCCGGACCGGCACTTGCTGATCAGGAACTGTGCGGCCGCCTGCTGGTAGTCGGCGTCGCCCACGTCCAGACACACCTCGTCGCCGTTGTTGCGGGGCAGCGGGTTGCCCGAGCTGTCCTTGAGAATCCACTCGGAGCGCACGTCGGCCGGACGGAGACACTGGGTGAGCCCACCGGGGTCGGAGTTGCGCTTGACGAAAGCCGCGTAGACGAACTGCGACGGGTCCTGCGCTTTGGTGGGACGTGACTGCCCGTCCTGGATCAGCTGCCAGCGCCAGCGTTCGGTGCCCGCCCCGGCCGGGTCGCCGGAGAACGCTATGCGCATCAGGGTGGGGACGTAACTCCCGGCGGCAGCACCGAGCTGCAGGACGTGTCGGCGAGTGATGTGAGAGGTGTCGGGCATGAGCGATGCGCCTCCTGGGTTTGCGAAAACACTATCGGCCCAGAGGGGATGACGGGTGCAGGGACAGCCGCCGCACACATGGGAGGCATGACCAACACAGCCAGCCCTTCCTGCGCCTTTACCACCGGTCCGGCAACCACCCTGCGGCACCTACCTGCCCTCGCCGCCCGCTACATCCAACGGGTGGGCTGGACCCAGGGCACCGAGCAGGCCACCGACGGCAGGGTGAGCCTCACCGGCGCCCTCCGGTTGTGCGCTCCCACGGTGGGTGACGGTCTCATCGCCCGCGGGGTGTTCTGCCACAAAGGTCACGCCGAGTGGTGGAACGACGCTGACGGCCGCACGCAGGTCGAGGTACTCGCCTACCTGGTGGCCAGCGAGATCACCGACGAGGACCTGGCCCAGGCGTTCGGCCCGCAGTGGCCGGAAATCATCGCCATGATCCGCCGAGCCGCAAACTGCACCGCGGATGAACTGACCAGGCTGACGCCCGCCGTCGAGTATCCCTTGCCCGCTGTCTGGTCCGATGTCGAGTCCGCCAGGGACCCCGCTATGGACGCCGCCCTCGCCGCCTTGGACTCCGCTGCCAACGCCGCCACCAGGTCCGCTGCCTACTTCGCCGCCAGGGTCGGTGCCTACCTCGTCTCCATGGGCGCCGTCCGCGCCGCCGGGGACTCCGCCGCCCTCGCCGCCGGGACTGCTACCGGGGACGCCTACAGGTACGTTGCCGATGGCGCTGCCGGGGCACTCGTCATCCGCGACCTCATCGGCCAGCACGATTTCACCCAAGAGCACTACGACGAGTTGACGAGCCTGTGGCGTACGACGATCGGCCCCTTGCATCCCGAGGACGCCGATCTGGGTACGGCGGTGCTGACCTCGAGCCAGGCGGTGACGCCGCGGGCAACGTGAGCGCCGCCGCACACATCACGGGCATGACCAACTCAGTCGGCCCCTCCCGTGTCTGCGCTTGCACCCCGCAGGGAGGTCAGTTCGTCGCCCAAGCCCATCCCGACAGCGGCATCAGCCTCACCACCGAGGTACCGGTGCTCGCCTCGGTGGTGGCCGACCGTCACGCCGAGGCGCTCATCGGGAGGGTCATGTCCATGACCTATTTCGTTCCGCAGCCAGCCCATTCCGACGACGAGGGAGCTGCGTACTACACGGGGGTGGCGGAAGCCAGTGCTCGTGCCGCCGCCGCCTTCATCACTGATGACCCTGACCCGACGGTGACCGCTGCACGCATTCTCACCTACAGCCGTGCGGGTTACTCCAACGATGCCGGCGGACGGACTGCCATCATCAGGCGCACGTGCGCCGAGAGCAGCGGTGAACCTCCTGTCATCACCGCCGAGCGCGCTGAGAGCGAGTTCGTCGACGCCGTGGACCTCGCCTACTCCTACCATCAGGCGTGCGGCCCATCAGTGGCTGGCATGGACAAGAGTGCCGCGGACTGGCGCTCCGTCGGACTGCGCAACGGCACCGCGTACGCCGCAGCGCGGTGGGCGAACCTCTCCGACCCCGACGCCATCGCCGGACGGGCACGAAACCTGCAGCAAGCGCTGCGCGACGGGGTCAACGTCCGCCACATCTTGGCGGGAGCAGCCCGGGGAACTCATCTCCGTGACTCGAGCGGTTACTGGTATGACCGCCGTGACCCGGAGGAGGCCCGGCTCGCCGACCTGGACTGAGCGAACCGGCAGGGAAGGTGACCAGCGCTTCTCGCACCTGATGCGTGTCCCACAGCGACGCCCCGCCTCGCGGGCAGCCGGGGTCACTCCGGCCCGGCGCATCGCGGAGTGCGTACCTCCTCGGAGGCGAGCAGCTCGCTTACAACCCGTCCACCACGGCGGCGTCGTGCGCGTCCTGGTGGATGCTCTCCTCCACGGTGCGGCCCAGCTCGTCGTCGTGGAGGTCCGTCTGGGTCTCGGCGGGGCAGGCACAGCCGTTGTACCGGGAGTCGTTGTTGCCACCTACGACGCTCACCTCGTAGCCCCGCTCGGCGCCGATGCGCACCGCCTCGGCCGACCATGCCGTGTAGAGCCTGCCGGCGAGCTGCTCCTGCTCGATACGGTCACAGGTGGCTGCGTCGCCGGCTTCCTCGGCTGCGTAGTAGGCGTCGCTGTAGAGGGGACCGAGGACGGCGGCGCGCAGGGTTTCCTCTGAGTCCTCGTGGATCACGATTGGCGTCAGGACCCGTCCCCGTCGGTGCTTCTCGGTGATGGACCAGAAGGCCTCGGACTCCGGGATGGTGTCGAGGGTGTCGCGGATGTCGTACAGCTCGAGGTCGTCGTCCCGGTCGCTGTTACAGGTTTTCGCCGCTGAGCCACACCCTACGTGGCAGCACTGCGGCGATGGCGTCGCGGTAGTCCGCCTCGATGGCGTCGATGTCGTGTTCGCCGGCGTACTCGCCGAGCTGGTGGGTGATCTCCTCGTGCAGCGTCCCGGTGTGGGAGTTGATACCGAGGTCGGTGCTGGTGCCGATCTGTCGAGTAGTCATGGTGGGCTCCTTCGGTGGTGGTCGGTGCTCAGGTGTCGGTGAACCGGGCGCGCATGGCTGCGGGTCCGTTCACGCGCCACCAGTCGATCGGGTGGGACTCTGCGTCCGGCTTGGCGTCGTGCGTGCCCTCGATCTTCTCGTCGTCGGCGTCCCCGCGCGAGAGGTGAATCCACTGTGCCTCGTCGGGATCGGCCCCGTGGTTGGGCTCCACGAACAGGTGGCAGTTCGCGCACTTGGTGTAGCCGATGATGGTGTCGATCTGTCGAGTCGTCATGGTGGTCTCCTTCGGTGGGTGATGACGTCTATGTGTCCGGCCGAGCCCGCGTCACCCACGGTGACCCGCTCACCGTTTCGTTCAGGTCGCCGTCGTCACCAGCGTGGCCGCCCACCCGATCCGTCGGGGCACCACCCACCAACCCCGCCCCAGCTCGTCTGGGCACGGCGCGCCAGCGACGAAGGTCCGGCGCTAGCCGAACTGGGAAACGCCGGAAACCGAAAAACCGGGTAAAAGATGAGGCTCCGCCGCTGGCGCGTCGTCGCGTCGGTTCGGGTCTTTCCGTTGTCGTGGCGTCGTCGTTCCTTGCCTGCGGCGGCGGTGTTTCTTTTCGTTTCTTGCACCTGCGGTGCCGTTCCCGGTTCGGGTTCTTTTCGGGCGTTTCGTTCTCGTCGGGTGCGTCGTTTCGTTTGCGGTGTGGCGCGGAGCGTGTCGTTGTTCTGCGCGGAGCGTGCCGGTGCGCCGGCTGGGCGCACCGTTCCGGGTTCGGGGAGCGTTCGCCGCAGGTGGGGATCATCGCGAAGCCGGGGTTGGGGCGGAGCCACAGCTGGCGCGAGCGGTGGCCTTCGGCGGCTTTTCGGGTCGCTGCGTGCGCGGGGTGAGCTCTTTCCGTGGCGCGGTGGTGTTCCCCTCCGGTGGGTGGCCGCTTTCCCAGCGCAGCGGGGTCTTTCCGTGGGTAGCGGTCCCGCTCGACCGGGGGCTCGGTTGCCTTCGGCGTGCACAACAGTCGTGGGCGGACACCTTCACCGCAGGTGTGAGTTTCATTGCTGCCGCAGGCACATCGCACCTGAAGGACATTTTCGAGTGGCCGCACACATCATTACCGACAGGGCACCACCACACGTTCGCGTCACACCGCCACGGCGCCACCACACTGTCGCGCACACCACCCGAAGGACAATCCGAGCTCCCCGCACACACCATCAGTGACACCGGAACTCTCACCACCTGTTTCCCACTGCCGTTGCCACGGCGAACCACCATCCCGTTTCGCCCTCGACCACCCCCGTCCCGCAGCGCAGCCTAGGCTTTCGGAGAAAGTGGGCGCTGCGGGAGCGCGACCCTACGGGGTGATTTGTCCGATCTGGGTGTGTCCGCGCGGGCCGTTTTCCGGCAATATTTCTGCGCATTTGTTCGGACCGGGACGGCTGGTGTGATTCTGCGCATGTTCTCTGCCATGAGAACACCTGTTTCCACTCGTGTGTGGCGGTTCGTTCGGGCCGGCGGGGCGTCCCCGGACCCGACCAACGTGGTGCGCCGAGCTCAGTCTTTCGCGGTCGCCGCGTCGGAGTCGGGCACAGTCACCTTGGTGTGTGTTCGGGACGAGCGGGGGATGGCCGGGTACCTGGTGACCTCCGATGGATCGTCGGCGGACCAGGCTGCGCTGCATCTGGCGCAGACTGTGGCCGCCCGGGCGGAGCCGGTCGCGGCGCTGCCCGGGCTGGACGGGGTGGGGTCGGTGGGATGGTTGCGGGCGCATCCGACGTCGGTGGCGTCCCGCGACGTGCAGGCCGGTGCGGATCCCTCGGAGGTGTCGCGCCGGTTGGCGGTGGCGATGCGCCCGGGTCAGTGGGTGGCGATCGTGCTGCGCCCGGCGCGACGCAACGAACGCAAACGGGTGTTGCGTTGGTACGCGCACCGCCTGGGCACGGCGAACCCGGTGCATCACATCACCGACGAGCAGGCGGTGGTGGCCTCGATCGTGGCGGGCGGCGCCGACGCTGACGAGGTGCGATCGTTGTTGCGCCAGCTCGCCGCCGCGTTGCCCGGTTTCGATGTGGACACCAAAGTGGGCACCTCCACCCGGTGGCGTGATGTGGCCGCGTTGGACGCTGTGGGTATCGGCTCCTGGTTGGGCGTGGGCATCGGGTTGCACGTGTGGATGGTGGCGTCGTTGGTGGGGTCGGTGCCGGCTGCGTTGGCTGCCGGCATCGCCTACGGGCTGGTCCCGACCCGGGCGGGCAGGGTGGGCAAGCAGGTGGGTACCGGGGTGTTCGGTGCGCCACCGAAGCGTCTGTTTCCTCCGCGCCGACCGCGGGAGAAGAAGGAGGCCAGGGACAACGGGCGCAAGGGGTCCGCGGCGGCCGATGGGTCCTACCCGTTGGCCTCGACCACGTTTCTGCTGAGCCCGTCGGTGGTGGTGGGTCTGGTCGCCCCGCACGCCGGTGGGGCGTCGGGGGCCTCGACCACGGAGCGCCGCGCGGCGCCGGAGATGCTGCTGGATCCGCGGATCGGCCCGGCGTTGGGTCAGGCCGGTGATGACCCGGCGATGGTGCATTTGCCGGCGGGTGACTTCCCGGCGGGGGTGGCGATCGTCGGGAAGCAGGGCAGCGGCAAAGCCCAACCGTTGGACACCTGGTTCCCGGTTCCCGTCTCGGTGCGGTTTCCCTCCGGGTGGGCGCGCAACGAGGAGCTGCAGGTCTCCGACCGGGTGTTCGCCCGCGACGGTGAGACCACCGAGGTGGTGGGGTTCTCCGAGGTGTTCGACGGCCAGTGTTACGAGGTGTCCCTCGATGACGGGCAGAGGATAACTTGCGATGCCGGGCATCTGTGGTCGGTGTCCACCTCGGCGTCGCGGGCGGACGGGCACCCGCCGGTGATCCTGCGTACCGAGGAGATGGCCGCGGCGATGAGGGGTGGCCGTCGCCGACCCGGGTATGCGATTGCGTTGTGCGCACCGATCACCGGGCCGGACACGGTGTTGGCGTACCCGGAGTCCCAGATCGGTGCCGGGGTGCATTGCTGTCGGGCCGGGGCCGATGCCACCGTGGCCCCGGAGGTTCTGCGTGCCTCGGTTACCCAACGTCTTGCGGTGTTGGCGGGGTTGATGGACACCGAGGGTGGCATCGGGACGAACGGTCGGTGCGCGTTGGTGTTCTGCCGCAGCGACACCGCCGCCTCGGTCGTGGAGCTGGTCCGGTCGTTGGGCATCAAGGTGGTGTACACCGTGATCGACGAAGGCGATCACCCACGCTGGCATGTTCGGTTCGTGACGAACACAGCCGTGTCGAATGTGGCGTGGCGAGCGGCCCGGCTGCCCGAAGACCTCGCCGAGAGGAACACCCATCTGTTCGTCACCGGGGTGAGCGAGGTGGGCACTGTGGCGGTGCGGTGCATCAGCGTCGACCACCCCGAGCACCTGTACTTGACGGACGGGTTCGTACCGACCCACAACTCGCAGATCACCCGTTCGCTGTACGCCTGGCACTGCCTGGAAAGGGTCCGCCCCTCCGGGCGGGCCGGGTACCCGGGAGCGCGCAACGCGCTGGTGGTGTTCGAGTCCAAAGGCGATGAGGGTGCCGATGTGTACGGGCAGTGGGCGGAGGTGATCGGGGACTCCTCGTTGCGGATCGACCTGGTCGACCCGACGTCCTATGCCATCGACGTGTTCGCGATCCCGGGGACCGTGGCGGTGCGGGCCCGGTACGCCGTCAACATGATGGTCTACACCTTCGAGCCCGGCGCCATCCAGGGCCGTTCCTTCGAGACGTTGGACGCGGCGTTCAGCGGTGCTCTCACCGTCACCGACACCATCGCCACCTCGGTCGGTGCCCCCACCGGACGTTCCCCGATCTATTACACCTACGTCTTGTTGGGTGGTGTCGGTGACGCACGGGCGGTGGCGTTGGCGGGGGCGATCTTCGAGGCCGCCCATCGGGCCGGGCCGGTGAACATGAGCAAACAACCACCCGGTGCCCCGAACGTGGCGTCGGATCTCATGGTGGCGCAGGAGAAGCTGTCGGTGCTGTTCGGCGGGAAGATCACCGAAGGGCAGCGGCGCACTTTGACGGAGGCGGCGCGCAACAAGATCGGGGACCTGCTGGCCGCGGAGTCGTGGTGGTCACCGGCGCGGCGCAAGGTGAGCTGGCGGGACATTCTCCAGGGGCACCACTCGGTAATCTTGAACACCGGGGTCACCGCCGGGGCGGTGATGGATGAGCGGATCACCGGCTACATGTCTTCGCTGCTGATGTACTCGCTGCGCGATGCGATCATGCGCACCTGCTCGGGGTGGCAGAAGGCCGGCCGGTCGGTGTCCATCTTCTCCGACGAGCTCTCCTTGCTGGCCGGGTCCTCACCGGAGGTGATCGCCTGGACCCACGATCAGGGTCGCGCCTACGGGGTCCGCCCGTTCTTCGCCACCCAGCGACCCGAGCAGCTTTCCGATGCGCTGCGCACCTCGTTGCAGGACTTCGGCACCTTCCTCTGCTTCGCCCAGTCCAACCCGAGTGTCGCCGCGCAGGCCGCGGCCGACATGGCCGCGGACGGCGGTGAGTGGACGGTCGCCGACATCGTGGGGTTGGACCCCTACACCGCGGTGGTCCGCACCCACGTCGGCCGCAAACGCCAACCCGCTGTCCCGGTGCGGGTCACCAACTGGGAGGCGGACATGGCCGGGTTCTCCGACGCCCAGGGCTGGCCCGCGGCGGCGCTGCGGCCATGAGCAACCCAGCACACCCCCAACCCAGCATGGAGGAACTTCGATGAGCTCTGCACCCGTTTCGGCCCCGGGCTCGGGAACCACAACCGCCGCCGCCGAGGCCACTCCGTTTCGCCGAGATGGGCTCGGCGTGCCCCAGCACATCGGTGGATGCCGCCCACCGTCTGGACCCCTACTGGTTCGGGTTGTGGACCGGCGGCACGCAGGTGTCGTGGACCTCGCGTGCCCTGGTGGCCCGCCTCGACGACGCCGGGGTGGGCCGGATGCGCCGGGCCGATGCCCGGGTGAGTCCGGAGCAGGCGATGGCCGCGATGAGCGTGCCGAAACTGCGGGCCCGCCGGTGCGCGGTGCTGGCGGCGATCGGGTTGTGGCGGACGCTGACCGCCGAACAGATCGCCGCCATCGTCGGTGCCCCCGCGTTGGCGAAATCGCCCGCCGACCTGCGCACGGCGTGGTCGGCGGGGTTGGTGGAGGAGGGCAGGTTTGTGTCGGCGATGGCGGGCGGACGCGACCGAAAAGGTCGCGGTGCGGTGTACCGCCCGGTGAACTCCCCGGCATTCACCCGCTTCGCCGAGGCGTTGCCCTACAACGAGTGGTTGTCGGTGACCGCGGGACGCCCGTGGAGGTCGGGAAGCGACCTCGACCGGCACAACCTGTTGGCCGCCGAGCTGGGTTTGCGGGTGGCGGAGTTCGCGGAGGTGGGCACGGTGTTCGGGGAAACCCTGTCCGGTTTCGACCTGCTCTCCGCCCACCCCGGGGCCCCGGGCGGGGTTGTCGGCCTCCGCGGAGGCCGACACGCCGACGCCGACCTGACCTGTGTGCGCACCGACGGCATGCGCATCGCCGTGGAGCTCACCGCATCGACGGGCCCCAATTTCACCCGCAAGGTGGAGAGGTGGGCGCAGCTGTTGATGGACACCGACCCCGACGACAACGGTTTGACGGTGGTGTTCGTGGAGGCAGCGAACCCGGACCGGATCTCGCACACCAACGAGTGGAACACGATGCGGACCACGGTGGCGGGCGCCGCGTACTCGATTCCCGGTTCGATGCGCCGGCGGGTGCCGGAGCGGATGGCGGTCGCGCGGTGGTGCGACTGGTTCCCGGCACCGCTGGCGGCGACGCGGGGTTTCCGCGTGTTGGCTGCGGAGGTGCCCAGCGGAGCTCACGGTGAACGCTGGAACCCGGTGTCCCTGCTGGACCCGATCGAGCACACATTCGATCCGCGTGACCCTGACGCCTCGACCGCGGTGCTGCGGACCACAGCGAACCTGTTGGGGGTGCCGCACTGGCTGCGCACCGGTCCCGGTGTGGATGTGGCCGCCGTACTGCGCGAGCAGGCCGGCTTCCCCACCGCGCCCTCGCCAACCCGGGCGCGGTAGCTCGACTCTTCGGCGCGACGAATCCCCGACGCGGGTGATCGCGGGTGGCCGCACACATGGTGGGTATGACGACGACTCATGAGCCGAAGGTGGCCGTGCACGCGGCCCCCGTGACAACGGTGTGCCCGCTCACTCAGCGCCGCACCGAGGTGGCCCAGGCCGTGGCGATCTACCTGGTGTCCGGGGATGTTCCGGTGCACCCGACCAACCGTTGGATCACCGCGGAACTCAGCCATCTCGGAGCAGCGGTACGCACCCACGGGCCGCGGCCAGACACACCGCTGGCACCGGCCGATGCCGCCCGGTACCTGGTTGCCCTCGTGCGCAGCGAGATCAGCGACCCGGTGTGCGACTGGTTGGCCGACGGTGTTCTCGATCCCACGGTGTTGGTGCGCGCGCTGGCCGAGCTGGCACCGGACAACCTGGTGTTCGAGCCGCTGTTCCTGCTCGCCTGGTGCGAGCTCCGCGACGGCAACCCGGCTGCTGCGCAGGTGGCTTTGGCCTGGTTGCGGGCGGTCGATCCGAGCTATCTTCGGACCCGAGGTGAGCGCAACTCCCGTTGGATCGCCGGTTTGCCGGCGGACGCAAAGGGATAGGACACAGCGGCTCGGCTGTGCCGGCATCGGAAGGCCCGTCTGTGAACACCTGCTATGAGGATCTGCTCGCCCATGTGCTGGTGCACGGCACCGACAAGACGGACCGAACCGGTACCGGGACCCGCAGTATCTTCGGGCACCAGCTGCGTTTCGACCTGGCCGAGGGTTTCCCGCTGATCACCACCAAAGCGGTGCGCCTGTCCTCGGTGGTCGTGGAATTGTTGTGGTTCCTGCGCGGCGGCACCAACGTGGCGTGGCTCAACGAGCGTGGCGTGCACATCTGGGACGCCTGGGCTGGGCCCGACGGCGAACTGGGTCCCATCTACGGCGCCCAGTGGCGGTCGTGGCCGACCCCGGACGGTGCGCACATCGACCAGATCACCAGGGTGGTGGACACGCTGGCCGGCAACCCGGATTCGCGGCGGATGGTGGTGTCGGCGTGGAACGTCGCTGACATCGAGGCGGCCGCGCTGCCCCCGTGCCACCTGCTGTTCCAGTTCTACGTCGCCGCGAACAGGTTGTCGTGCCAGGTGTATCAGCGCAGCGCCGATTTGTTCCTGGGTGTCCCGTTCAACATCGCCAGCTACGCCCTGCTCACCCACATGGTCGCCCAGCAGGTGGGTTTGGGGGTGGGTGATCTCATCTGGACGGGCGGGGACTGTCACATCTACGACAACCACGTCGCGCAGGTCACCGAGCAGCTGACCCGGACGCCGCTGGCGTTCCCGGAGTTGCGGTTGCGTCGCGCGGTGTCGTTGTTCGACTACTTGCCGACCGACGTGGAGGTGCTCGGGTACTCCCCTCATCCGGCGATCCGCGCGCCGATCGCCGTCTGAGCACGGACCGGCAACGCTCGGCGTCACGGTGCATGGCTGTCGGGCCGCGCACATGAAGCAGCAACACCGGGTACCGATCCCGGCCCTGCGCACAGGAGCACTCAGGAATGTCCCGTCTCACCTACCCGCTGACCCACCCGTCCACGCTGCACCCGGACGCGCAGGCGGTGTACTACGCCGAGACCGGGGATGGGGGCAGGCTCTACCGCGATCCCTTCGCTGCCGCGGAGGTGAAGGTCGGTCCTCGATTACAACGGGAGGCCTACCGGCCAACGGAGCGGTTCCTCGCCGCGGCCGATGCATTGGAGGCGCATGGACTGGGCTCCTACGACCGCAGGTCCGGCGCACTGCTCACTACCCGTGTCCACCCGCTGTACACGGTTGCTCGGGGACGCGGCATGTACTTCGCCTCGGTGAGCCTGGTGAGCACCGACCAGGCAAATTGCCCCTCCGCGTATGGCGGGCTGCTGCTGGCCACCTTCGTCGGCGCTGATTTCACCCTCCGAAACACCGCCGGAGCCTGGGCAGTGTGGTGGCTGGAAGTCCTGCACGCCACCGCCACCGACGTCGAGCACGACGACGCCAAGGTCGCCAGGATGATCGTCGCCAACCCGGTCATCATGGCGGCCAGCGGTGGCATGGTCGAGTATGCGGGCACCCTCACCGACGCCCGGCTCTACCCTCCGGGCACGGATCCGCTCACGGTGGCCGATGCCGACACCACGCCCGGGGTGTGCGACAAAGAGGACGAACCGCACCCGTTCGCCCCGTACCTGCCACCCGAGCGTGATGACCTCGCCACGCTGGTTCCGTCTCTCGTCACCGTCGAGACGTACCCGCTGCGCTCGTTCGAGGTGGAGGACAGCTCCAGCTAGACGAGCACCGGCGCCATGGTGCACACCATCACGGCCGGACACATGAAGAAACGATGCCGGGGTACCGATCCCGGCCCTCAGAAAGGATCACCATGATGAGCAACACGACGGACTGCGCGGTCGGCGACGTCATCACCGACGTCAACCTTCTCGAAAGGCTGCCGGAGAACACCATCGTCACCACCGGCGACGGGGAAACCAGGACGAAGACCTGGTCGGGCGACGAGTGGGATTTCGTGATGCTCGGTGAGGATCTCATGACCGAGGGCAAGGGGAGCGTCACGGTGGTCTTTCTTCCCGGGAAGTGATCCGCCAGAACTCATCTCGGGCATCGTCTGAAACACGGCCGCCGGATGAACAAGCACGAGCCGGGGCGGCTGCTGGACGGGCGGACCTGGGGCGAGTACCCGCCGGAGCCGGGCGAGTGACGTTCGGGGCCGACGGGTCCCCGGCCGCACACATGGCCGGCATGGACACCACCGAACGCCGCCTGGTCACCGTCGAAACCATCACCACCCTCACCCCGATCCCGGACGCCGACGCGATCGAGTCGGCCTCGGTGCGCGGCTGGAGCGTGGTGGTCCGCAAAGGCGAGTTCAGCATTGGTCAGGCGGTCCTGTACTTCGAGATCGACTCCGCCCTGCCATTGTCTGACCCCCGGTTCGCTTTCCTCGCCGCCCGCGGCACCAAGATTCTGGACCCGGGCACCGAGACCGAGCGGGTGGTGCACCGGCTCAAGACGGCGCGCCTGCGCGGGGTGTACTCCCAAGGCCTGGTGCTGGCGTTGACGGACTTCCCCGAGGTCGCCGACCCGCACCGGCGGCTGCCCGAGGACTCCTTGGACCCCGACTCCGCCGACGACTGGGCGGGGCTGCTGGGTGTGCACAAGTACGAGCCACCGATCCCGCTGTCCTGGGCGGCGCAGGTCGTCGGCGAGTTCCCGTCGTTCGGGGGAATGCGCAAGACGGACTCCGATCGGGTGCAGAACCTCACCGGGGCGTGGCCGGCGATCCTGGCCCACGGCCCGTGGCAGGCCACCGAAAAAATCGACGGAATGTCGTGCACCGTGTTCAGCGACTACTCCGGTGAGCTGCGGGTGTGCGGGCGCGGGTGGGAGCTCAAGGACGGGGACAACGTGTATTGGAACACGGTCCGCGCCTACGGGATCGAGTCGTGGCTGCACAAGGGCACCACCGGGGTGCAGTTCGAAATCTACGGGCCCGGCATTCAGAAGAACCCGCTGCGGGTGCCGACGGTGCGGGTCGCCGTGTTCGACTACCTCGTGCACGGATACCCGCAACCCAGGTTCACGTGGCCGCGCCAGGTTCTTGCCCACGCAACCCTGATTCACGACCTGGAGTTGCCGGACACTCCTATCGGCGCGGTGGAGCAGGTGGACGGGCTGACCTCGCTGATCACTCCGGGCCGGCGCGCCGAGGGTGTGGTCTGGCATCAGACGACCCCGACGATAGCCTGCCTGGAGTTGGATCAGCGCTCCACGTTCAAGGCCATCTCCAATTCCTATCTGGTCAAGACCGGCGGGTGAGCTAGTGCAGAGAGGACAGGCCGTGAAGGTCTACAAGCCGGTGTCCGGCGCAGGAGTCGCAACCTATGAGAACACGCGGCCGCTGTTCGTGGCTGACGACCTCTCGACCCTGTGTGGCGCACCGTCTGGCACTATCGTGCTACCGCCACGACTGGACTAGAGCGTGTCTGCTAATTGCGGACTCGGTGGTGGATGACGATGGCGGCCAGGGTGACGCCGCCGAGATAGGTCAGGGCGTACTTGATGCCCCTATGGATGTCAAGCAGCTGATCGAGCCGTGGGTGCAGCTCTGGTGCTGGT
>JAABUL010005327.1_pt1 | contig 16138 bp, 19 predicted proteins | sample 5559151 | NCBI WGS metagenome assembly JAABUL01 (sample SAMN10711876, study PRJNA513368) | rock metagenome | isolation source: Antarctica rocks | place: Antarctica: Victoria Land, Pudding Butte sud | reverse complement strand
CGAAAGTAGGCTCAGCCACGTCGAGGTCTTCCAGATGGGCAGTGTGAGAACTTCCATCATCGGAGGACCTCGACCCTCACCCCCGCACCGACGCGCCCAGACCTACACCCTCATCTGCGAAGAGCCGCTTTCGTACGCCCGCAGAGCGTTTGATCCAAATAGCTGACTAATCTCACACTCGGTGAGCCCCCGGCGCACCGACAGAGTCTCACGGAGGTGCCCGAGGTCAGCAATGCTAGACAGCCCCTTTGGATACTCGTAGTTGATGGGAACGACCGGGACCGATTCGAAGGTCCGCGCACTCTCGGTAATCGCTTTGAACTCGGCCTGGTTCCAATTCTCCATAATATCCGGCGCGAGACCTACATGCTCGATACCTATCAATTCGATAAGGTAGTCAATAACTCGCAATACGTCGTCGATGGTCGGCACGGCGTTTTCGGTCAAATACGCGTGAAGAAAGAACACTCCTACAAAGCCACCGCTTTCCGCGATTTCACGTAGATACTCATCCGGCAGGTTATGGGGATGGCCCATCACGGCATGTGGATTCGTATGGGATGCGATCACCGGTTTGCTGCTCAACTCCAGCGTATCGGCAACGCCCGCAATAGACATGTGCGACACATCAATGGCTATACCGAGTTGATTACATTCCGCCACTACCGCACAACCAAAATGAGTAAGACCACCACCGCTTCGCTCAAGGCAACCGTCCGCAAGAGCGTTACGCCAATTATGGGTGATCCCCAAAGACCTTAAACCTAGCCTATGAAACGCACGGAGGTAGGCTAGTTCGCCATTTAAGGGGCTACCACCCTCCATGCCAAGTATAATCGCAAACTTGCCATCCAATACGGCATTTTCGATGTCAACAATCGACTTCGCAATTACAAGCGACTCAGACTCTTCTTCCTCTTGGTACGTGTGATCGAACAACCGAAGAGCACGCTGAAGTGGATCCGTCCGCAATCCAGTGGCGGGCAGGTATCCGTATCGAGAGTCACCTCCCAGGTGATCACAGAAAACCTGAACACCTCCGGCGCGGAGAATATCAGCATGCCGCCGTTCAAATACGTTCGTTTCGCCTTTAACCCTATATCTGTCTACAACCGACCCCATGATGTCTGTATGAGCAGCTACAAAAACTGGTTGGTCCACTGTTCGCTCTCCGATTCCACCAATTACCGCTGATTACATTCTACTAGTGCGCCCGAATGAGTCCGCCATCGCAACGAATCTGGCTTCCAGTAATATAGCTAGCTCGGCTACTGCAAAGGAAGGCCGCAATGTCCGCGAATTCTTCCGGCGTGCCATACCTTCCGGCCGGAATTGTCGCGCGTGATGCAGCGGCAACGTCTTCGACAGTCCGGTTGGTGCGTTCCGCCGCCAACTCATCCAACGCGGAAATTCGCTCGGTCGCGATGCGACCGGGCAAGAGCATATTAACCGTTACGCCGTCTTGCGCTACTTCCCCAGCGAGAGTTTTCAGGTACCCAGCGAGCGCAGCACGGCCACAATTAGACGCCGCAAGATTCGGTATTGGACTAACAACACCCGACGAGCCGATAGCCAATATACGCCCCCAACCACGTGAGCGCATGCCTGGCAGGACAGCCTGCACCACGCGCACTTGGGCAAGAAGGAGTGACTGAAGGGCCTCGTCGACCGCTTCGGCCGGCGTTTCGTTCGCCGGCCTGGCGACTGGGCCGGGGCCATTAAGTACCAGGATGTCTATATGTCCGAATTCACGCTCTGCTCTCGACATGATTGAAACCGCGGCGGTCGGATCACGTAGGTCAACGGCAAGGCCAATCGCCGAGCCAAGTTCCGCGGCAAGAGCAACGGCAAGATCTCCACGCCTGCCGCACAGCACAACATTGGCCCCCTCACGGGCGAACTCCCGCGCGGTGGCAAGTCCAAGGCCAGCTGTGGACGCTAGCACGACGGCGTTGCGACCTGCGATCTTCAGATCCATGATTCGCCTTCCTGCAACTCGAGACCGTGGTGAGATTAACGCCCAAGGAACGCGGCGCGGAGCCCCTGATGGTTTAGCAGGTCAGGTGCAGCGCCTTCGATAGTAATTCGGCCAGATTCGATGACATAGCCGCGGCTGACCCTCTGCAACGCCTGCACGACGTTCTGCTCGACAAGCAATACGGTGACACCGCGCCTCGCAACGGTTTCGATAAACTTCATGGTCTCACTAACTAGTAGTGGTGACAACCCTTCAGTAGGTTCATCGAGCATGAGAAGCCGGGGTAACCCCATCAACCCCCGGGCCATGGCAAGCATTGATTGCTCCCCGCCGGAGAGAGTACCGGCGGCCTGTTTACGTCGTTCCGCTAGAACTGGAAATAGATCGAATACTTCCGCGCGACTCCGCGTAGCTTCGCGTGCAGCACGGCGAGTGAACGCTCCCAGTTCGAGGTTCTCTTCAATCGTCATTTGGCCAAACAGTTGACGTCCTTGTGGTACGAGCACTAAGCCTCGTTCTACCCGCTCGTGGCATCGTAATTCGGTAATGTCTTCGCCGTCAAAATAGATAGAGCCTCCCCGTACTGGTACTATTCCGCAAAGCGCATTCAAGGTCGTCGATTTGCCAGCGGCGTTGGCACCGATAAGAGCTACGGCTTCGGACTCTCCGACCGCAAAATCAATGCTGTGTATTATTTCTAGTTGTCCATAACCCGCGCAAAGATCACTCACCTGTAGCATCGAGATACTCCGTTCCCAGGTACGCCGCGATCACACTCGCGTCATGCACGACATGGTCAGGGCTACCACTGGCCAGCTGCTGGCCATGGTGCAGAACAACGACGTGCTCGGATAGCTCCATTACTACTTCCATCAGATGTTCGATGACAACGATGGCCACCCCGCGCTCACGGATGTTCTTGACCAGCTTCACTGCTTCAGGGAGTTCGCGCGGAGTAAGACCCGCGAATACCTCGTCGAGTAACATGAGTTTGGGCCGAGACGCGAGCGCGCGCGCTACCTCAAGACGTTTCAGATTCATGAGAGATAACTCCCCCGCACGAGTACCGGCGAGGGCGGTCAGGCCAACAAACTGTAAGGTCTCCTCAACGATGGGCCAGCTCTCCGCGTCGGAAGCGCCTCCACCGACAGCGCCGACGAGAACATTTTCGACTACGGTCAAACTACCGAAGGGCCGGACAACCTGGAAGGTGCGGGCCAGGCCGGCGCGGCAAACTCGGTGCGGACTCCATCCGGCGATATCCTGACCGTCGAGCGAGATGTTGCCGTGGTCGGGGCGGATTGATCCGGATATCAAGTTGAAGACGGTCGTCTTGCCAGCACCATTGGGACCGATGAGCCCAACGATCTGGCCGCTATCGACAGTGAATTCCAAGTCGTCGACAGCACGCAATCCGCCGAACCGTTTCGTGAGTCCGCGGACTTGAAGCAAGGCGCTCATGACCTCACCTTTCGAATCAGTTGCTGGATTCCGCCGATGATTCCCTGCGGGAGAAAGAGCACGAGCGCCACAAGGAGAACTCCGTACAGAAGCAGGTGCAATCCGCCCGGAAAGCTGCTGGCCAACCAGGAGTCGGTGGGAATGAGGATGACCGCTCCGACCATTGGTCCGTACGGGCGTCCCATTCCTCCGAGAATAGCTAGCAGCACGACCTTGAGCGAAACGTCAAGCGCAAAGGCGCTCGAGGGGTCGATGAAGGCTACGTATGTGACGTAAAAGCAACCTGCCAGTGAGGACAGCGCAATACTCGTCGCTGTGGCAATGAGCCGGACCCGGGTGGGGTTGATCCCGGCGGAATCTGCAGCGACATGATCGTCGGCTACGGCCCGCATGCTTCGACCAATAACACGTCGATCGATGAACACCGATACAACCAGTGCGATAACCGCGATGGCCGCGACGACGATGAGGTATGGCACCCGGGTTTCGAATACAAACTGGGAGGCCGAGTTGATGAGGGGCCAGGACTCGCCCTGGGGACCACCGGTCAGGGATACGGCATAGATCGCCAGAGTAGCGGCGATGAGCGGCAGCGCAAAAGTCGCCAGGGAGAAGAAGGGCCCGCGCAAGCGAAAGCCCGGGTATAACAACGCGGTACCGACAATGGTCATGGCGATCACAGTTACTGGAGTAGCGACCCACCAGGACCAGCCGTGGTCGACGCCGAACGCAACCCCGTAGCCGCTCGCGCCAATAAATAGAGCGTGGCCCAGCGACAGCATGCCGGTATATCCACCGAGCACGTTCCACGCACTGGCGGCGGCTACCCAGAACATCGTTTCGACCGCAATACCTGCGAGGTAGGCGTTGCCGCCGACGGTAAGGATGAGGACGCCGATAACAGCAGCGCCTACTACGACGGGCACGGTTAGGTGCTGCCATAGCGGGTGCTTGTGTCCGCTGATATCCCGTAGAGACCCCGAGGCGGCCTTATTCACACGAGGCGACGCTTCACTGGTATTCATTTGAAGCCCACCTCTTCAGCGCCTCGCTGGCCAAATAAGCCCGCGGGTCGAATTAACAGGACAAGGATGAACACGGCCAAGGAGACAGAGTCCTTCAATCCGCCAGGGAGGTAGAACGCAGAGATCGTCTCTATTACACCGATCATGATTCCCGCGAGAACCGCACCTCCGAGACTGCCCAAGCCGCCAAGTACGACCACGACGAATCCGGTAAAGACCAGTCCGCCACCTACAGTAGGAGCGATAAAGTAGGTCGGAGCAAGTAATACGCCGGCGATCGCCGCGAGACAGATTCCCACAGCAAACGCCGTTGCAAAAAGTCGGTCGACGTTGACACCCATTAGCTGGATGGCGTAGCGGTTTTGCTGAACTGCGCGCAGCGCTCGTCCAGTGCGCGTGTACCTGAGGGCTGACAAAAGTATCGCGCTGATCGCCAGAGACGCTACGAACGAGATGAGCTGTCCAACGCCGATGTCGATTCCCCCAAGGTGGATCGCTCGACTTGCGAGGGATGAATGGACTGATCGATAGTCGCCCCCAAATGCTAGCAACATGGCGTTTTGCAATGCGAGTGATAACCCGAACGTGACAAGCATCTGCATGGCAGGCGGCGACGATCCTACTCGGCGGAATAGGGTGCGTTCTAGCAGCCAACCTCCGACTAGGGCCGCCGGTATGACTAGTACGAGTGACAAATATGGGTTGCCGCCGAGCGACGTGTAGAACCAGAATGCCGCAAACATGCCGAGAGTGATAAATTCACCTTGCGCGAAGTTGATGAGGCGCATAACTCCGAATATCAAGGATAGCCCGACGGCAATTAGCCCGTACAATCCGCCTAACAGCACACCTGACACGACGAGCTGAAGTAGGGTCACCTGATGTTTTCCCTCCTCCTGATTGTTGCCGGGATCTATCGCGCGGACCAAGGCGGCAATGGCACGCTTGTCGCCGGCCCTAACGCATACTTCTTGGGATAAACCACCGATAATTTTCCGTTCTGCCACTGACTTCCGATAACAAAGGAACGAGTGTTAAGCCCGTTGCTATTAAATTTGACTCCGTAGCCCAGGATGCTCGAGCCTATCGGAAGGTCGATTGCCTGCGCCGCTTTGGACAAGTCTGCAGGGTTATCGCTCTTAGCTGTCGCGAGGACGTCGTGGAGTAGTACCCACGTGGCATCGAATGCAATTGTTGGCAGAAATGTCGGGTCCTCATTGTTGTGGGATTGCTTCCAACTGTTGACGAACCGGACGCGGAGTTTCTGCGCGTCCGGGGTTAGCGTGGAGGGGGGGACATCGGCGCTGCCCTCGGTGTCAAAGATGCCGTTTACTGACTTGCCTAGCGCGGTGCCGAAGGCAGGCAGCCCGTAGATTCCGCCCGTACCGACGAACGCGGCAACATTGACATTTTGTTGGCGCATCGAGTTTTGGAGAAGGACGGCATCGTTCTGGTACGAGGCGGCAATCACTGCATCGGGGGCGGCTTGTCCGATTCGAAGTGCGAGCGCGGACTGGTCGTTCGTGTTAGTTGGGTATGACAGGTTACCAAGGACTGTAAGGCCGTCCGCCGTGGCCTGCTTCTCTGCACCACTTGCGACAAGGGCTCCGTAGGATGAGTCGTTGTGGACGACGATGACCTTTGCGGGGTGCCCAAGGGCGGGGTTAACCACATCTTTGATCAAGTCTGCGGCGGTCGAACCATTCGATGAGGCCTGATAGGGGAACTGGAAGAAGTTCTTGAGCCCGCGGCTGGTAAGTTCATCGGAGATCGCGTCGGTTTCCCAGTAGAGCGCCCCACTGCGCGCGGCCGCGGCTGATGCTGCAAGTGATAAGTCGCTGGCGTAAGTACCCAGTACAACGTGCAGCCCTTCCTTCGTAGTTAATCGGGTGGCTTCGCTGACGGCGGTGGCGGCCGTGGACGCATCGCCGCTGACAAGTTCAATCTTGCGACCGTTGATGCCGCCGTCGTCATTGGTCAGTTGCACGGCGAGGTTGGCTCCTTGGGCGCTGACTGTGCCGAGCGCCGCGAGGGTGCCACTGGTGGGGAACAGTGCACCGATGCGGATTGGGGCACTGCCTGAGGACGATCCGCTGCTACCACCGCAAGCTGCGAGAATGAGGGAGGCTGCGCCGACTACCGCCGCGACCTTGAGTAGCAGACGGGGTGATTTGTATCCTGTCATTTGATTCTCCTTGTTGAGTCGGTTTCTTAGAATGCGTATCGACGCATGCCTCCATCGAATGGTATAAGCGATCCGGTGACGTAACTCGCGTGAGGGCTCGCCAAGAATGCTATGAGTTGCCCAATTTCATCGGGTTCCCCGAACCGTGCAGCGGGTATCCGGGCGGCTATGAAGGCAGCTCGTTCAACCGGGTCGGGATGCAGGACTGTTTCTATCTGTTCACTAGCTACCCTGCCTGGTGCAACCGTGTTGACGGTGATGCCTTCGCGGGCCACCGCGTTGGCCAACGCCTTGGCCCACACGACCAGTGCCGCCTTAGCAGCGGTAGAGGCATTTGGCACATCGCCGGGTTCTAAGGTGCCTCCGATCAAGACAATCCGCCCGAATTGCTGGCTCTGCATGCGGGGCAAGAGCGCTTCGGTCAGTAGTCGGGGTGCGTGAAACTGGACGGCGAACGCGTCGCGCCATGTGCCGTCGTCTGCGCCGATCGGCGCGGGTACGGACTGACCGGCATTGTTCACGATGATGTCGACAGTCGGCATGTCTTTAGCCGCGGCAATCGTGGCATCGACACCAGCGGCGGTCGACAGGTCTGCGGTGACCATGCGGTGCCGGCTGAGGCCGCCGGGCAGCTGCTCTACCAGTTCCGCGAGGCGTGTGCTGTTGCGCCCGGCCGCGACGATACGCGCGCCGGACCCGGCGAGGGCGGCTGCGACACCACGACCTATTCCGGCGCTTGCTCCGGTGACGAGTGCGATCCGGTCGTCCAAATCAAGGTCCATCATGTCGTCGATACGTCGTTGGGAGGGTTGGTTGGGGGCGGCTGGTGCTCCAGCCAGTGGCGTGCGATATCGATGCGAGTGGTCACCCAGACGTCATCGCGCGTGAGTGCGAAGTCGAGGAATTCCTGGAGCGCCGCAGTACGGGCTGCTTGGCCGGATAGGCGAGGGTGGAGCCCGACGGACATCATTCGGGGGGCCCCGTCCGCTTCTGACGCCAGGTAGTCGAGAGCGCGACTGCAGTAGTCGGTAAAATCGCTTGGGCTGCTGAGTTGGCCGTATGCATAGAAGCTGTCGTTGTAGGTCTGCGTGTAGGGCATAACCAGGTGCCAGCGCCCGTTCACTGGGACGTAGTAAGGGAAGTCGTCGTTGTAGGCATCGGCGTCGTAAAGAAACCCACCCTCTTCGACAAGCAGCCGTCGAGTATGAACGCTGGGCATCCAGCGGCTATACCAGCCGACCGGCTTCACGCCGCAGGTAGCGGTCAACGAAGAAACAGCACGCCTGATTGATTCGGCTTCTTCCATCGGGCTCATTTTCCACGCCTCCGCCCAACGGTAGCCATGAGCACATATTTCATGGCCTGATTCCACGAGCCATCCCGCAGCGTCCGAATTCCGCTCGAGGGCAACGGCAGCGGCGAAGGCGGTCGTCTTGACTCCCAGCTTGTCGAATAGGCGTAGCAGCCGATATATTCCGGCGCGACTGCCGTACTCGTAGACTGACTCGGTGCCGAGGTCGCGATAGCGTGGTTCGATTACCCGCGGAACTTCTCCCAGTCCTTCGTTACAGCCATCACCATCAGGAATGGACCGCTCCGACCCTTCTTCGACATTTACTACGATGTTGAGTGCGACACGGGCACCCCCGGGCCAGGTTCCCTGCGGAGGTACACGGCCGTAGCCAACGAAGTTGCGCTTTGGTCCCGAGACATCGTTCACGACAGTCTCCCCGTAACGCCAAGTTGGGTGATGACATCTTCTGACCACACCACGTCGCCGTATTGGCGATCCAAGTCAAACAGAGATGCGCGGTGCGAGATGTCGATGCGATCAAAGACACAGTCTGCGGGAACAACAACCCTGTAGTTCATCGAGGCGGCATCCACGGCCGTCGCTCGGACGCAATTGCTCGTCGACCCCCCAACGACGATGACGGTGTCGACCTTTCGATCGACCAGCAGCCCCAACAACGGAGTGCCGATGAACGCCGACGGCTTCTTCTTTACCAGCACGATGTCGCCAGGCTGCGGAGTTACTTGGGCAGTGATGGCAGCGCCAAAGCTGCCCGCAAGGCACCAACTCTCGGAGTCAACTAGATCGCGCTTGTGACGGTAGCTACCCATGTCGGAACCATCACGCGCCAACTCGAACTGGGTGTAGATGACTGGAGCGTCCGCGGCGCGTGCCGCGGAGAGAAGGGGTGCAATTCGCTCCGCGGCGTCCCGGCCGATCTGTCCGCACGAGGAGGGGTAGTCGTCGAGCTCGTTCCCTACCGGCCCGAGCATGTAGTTTTGCACATCGATGACCAACACAGCAGGTCGCAGTCCATACCCGGCGCGCCGGGCGAAGCGACCGTGAATCAATCGTTCCCGATCTTGGTTGGTGAGCAGATGCTCCCACAGCTCGGATGGGGCGGTGACTTTGGAGGGGCTCATTGTGACGCCCTGCTGCTCATGGTGTGTAACCGCGCCAGGACAGCGGCACGATCTGCATCGACAGCAGTGGCACCGGTGTGCCGGACCTTCCCGGGCGTTGCTGACAGCTTCGGCACGACACCTTGCATGCGCACCTCTCCTAAATCGGGATCCATGATAGTGACAACGGTTTGCCTGGCTAGGTAATGCGGATCCGACACAATTTGATCGGTCTCATACACAGGCGCGAGTGGCGCTTGTGCCTTTTCGAATGCCGCTAGTACCTCGCTGAGCCGGTGTTCTGCGATCCATGCCGCAACGATTGCATCGACGGCCTCGGCGTGGTCGTAGCGCGCTTGCGAGGTACTGAAACGGTAATCATTAGCGAGATCGGGCTTGCCGATCGCCGTAAAGACCCGGTTAGCGACCTGTTGTGTGCCAGCCGAAAGTGCTACCCAGCGACCGTCAGCCGTGCGGTAAACGTTACGCGGAGCGGTCCGCGGTGACCGATTGCCTTGTCGCTTTTGAAGCATGCCTAGCTGGTCGTACTCGATAACCTGAGGTCCGAGAATGGAAAACAACGGCTCGTACAAACTCAGGTCGACTATCTGCCCCCGACCGCCACCAGCACCGTCTCGCCAGTGCAGTGCTGTCAGAGCCGCATAGGCACCTGTAAGTGCGGCGATGCCGTCGGCCAGGCCGAACGGGGGGAGGGTCGGCGGCCCATCCGCAGAGCCGGTCATCGCGGCAAATCCGCTGAAAGCCTCGGCGAGAGTTCCAAAGCCCGGACGGTCGGCCATCGGGCCGGTCTGCCCGAAGCCGGTGACTCGAACCAGAACAAGCCCGGGATTATCCTCAGCGAGAGCTTCGTAGCCGAGTCCCCAAGAATCCAGCCTTCCCGGGCGAAAGTTTTCGATGACGACATCGGCCCAGTTGCATAGCTGGCGGACGACCTGACGGTCCTCATCGTCGTGTAGGTCCAAGGCAATAAGTTGCTTGTTGCGCGCTATGACCTTCCACCAAAGGGGTACACCGCCTCGAGACTTGCCCCAGCGTCGAGCATCGTCACCTCGCGGATGCTCGACTTTCACCACATCCGCTCCAAAGTCGCCGAGAACAGTGGCGATGAGGGGTCCGGCGTAGAGCGTGGCGAGGTCCAAGACACGTAGGCCATCGAGTGCGCCGCGAGTATCGCTCATGCTTCAGCCTCAGCGTCCGCGAGCACCTGGCGTGCTCGGTACAGAATGGGGTAGTCCACCAGCTCGCCATCGACTCCGACGGCACCGTGACCGGCTTCTTCCGCATCCGCGAAGGCCGCGACGAGTCGTTTGGCGCGCTCGATTTGCTGTACGGTCGGTCGATAGACCTCCTCGATTACCTTCAGTTGGTCGGGATGAATCGCATGCTTGCCGACGAAACCCAAGGCACGCGATTCGTTCGCCTCACGCCGTAGGCCAGTAAGGTCCGCGAAGCGTGGGTACGCAGAATCATGGGGTGCTTCTAGACCAGCCGCTCTTGATGCGAGCACTAGTTGTACCTTGGCGAATAGCAGTGTCGCGGAGGATTCTCCGTCTCCGTCCGGCCAATCCAGCCCAACATCGAGTGTGAAGTCGCCAGCGCCAAAGCAGAGGCGTCGCAATCGCCCACTAACGGCGGCGATGTCGTACACTGAACGCACCCCCGCGACGGTTTCAATGGTTGCCATCAATTCGATGGCACCGACCGGAAGGCCAATGCGGCGTTCGTAGACAGAGATTAGAGAGTCGACAGTCTCGACATCGGAAGGGCGGCTGACCTTTGGTAGGTCAATTCCAGCAAGCCCGGGACGCACAATCGCCTCGAGATCGTCAACGATATAAGGCGAATCGATCGGGTTTACGCGCACGTGCAGCGACGCATGTTCTCCCTGCTCAGTCAACACACGGGCGACCCGCTCTCGGCTTGCGCTCTTTTCGCCGGGTGGCACCGCATCCTCTAGGTCAAGAATAAATGCTCTGGAACGAATGCGTGGGATGTTCGCGAATTTATCTTGCGCGGTGCCGGGGATGAATAGCATTGTTGTCAGCGGGCGGTTTGACTTCATACTGAGGTTCTCCTTTTTGGCGCGGGCGCTACGGTGCCGGCATCGAGGGCGGCGATCCAGCCGTCGTACCTCGTGCTGTCGCCGCCGAGCGCCACGGTAAAATTCCGGGCGGCAATGAACAGGGACGGCAATGCAGTCAATCGATCTGGGTGGCTGAATCGGGAACTGGGACCCGCAACCGTCACAGACCCGTACACAGAACCACGCGCAAAGAGTGGGACTGCGATAGCACCGACGTCGCGAGTTCGGTCGCCATCCAGAGACAGATAACCGGCTGCGCGGACCTTATCGAGGTCTTTACGCAATCGGGCACGAGTGGTCTGGTCAAGATTGAGGGTAAGTTCCGCGACAGTTCCGTCACCCGTGAAGGCGAGGATGACCTTGCCAGACGGGCCTGCGGTCAGCGGGAGTGCGTCGCCGACGGGAAGCCCACGGCGTAGGGGTTCTCGGCTCTCCAGCCCTGCCACGCATACCCGCAGACTGCCAAAGCGTCGTTGCAGGCTCACCGTTTCCCCGGTTCCTTCGCGCAGGTTGTGCAGCAATGGGAACAGGTGCAGACGCAGCGGGTCGGGTAACCCGGCGGACATGCTGATCCCAACGAGAGTGGGGCCTACCTCGTACTTCTTGGTTGTCCGATCCCGTAGCAGCCACCCTCTGTCCTCAAGCAATCCCAGAAGTCGGGCGCAGGTGGTCTTGTCGAGTCCCGCTTGCTCTGCGAGTTCGATCAGTCCCGCCGGAGCGGCGCTCCGTGCCACCTGTTCGAGCAGTTGCAGTGTTCGCGCCGCCGACTGACTCATCGATCTCCAAACTCTCACCTCGTGGTACGGACGCTCAAGCAGCGATAACGCTAGCGCGCTTCGTGGTCTTCGACAAGAGGCCGCTTCAACTTTTCATTGCCCGACTCACTCAGCTGGTTCGGCGCCTCATGGGGCAGGTTGGGCTGTGCCGCCTTGCTGGCGAGCGGGTTTTCCCTGCTTGTGTCGGCCGATGGAGCGGTAGAAAGTGGCAGGGGATCACCCAGGTGGTGATCGATCGTCGGCGTCGCCCGGGTACCTGCTTGTTGACACTGGCAGCACAGTCGCTGTGAATCGCCTGTAAGTGTCGGTGCAGCCCCAGGCCAGCCGCACCGACACTTGCAGGCGATTCAGCCGCGACTGCTGTGCTGTGTGCCACCACCGGAAGACCCCTGACTGTCAGGCTGTAGTCAGACACCGCGGACTCGCGGAGTTACGACAGGAGACAGCCAGATGAGTAGCAACATTCCGGGCACGGCCGGACCCGGCGGGGAGTCGGTGGCCGGTTCACCTGAGGTGGTGGTGGATCCGGCTCCGCGCCCGCTTCGTCGGTCGTTCACCGCGGAGTACCGGGCTCGGGTGGTCGCCGAGTACGAGGCGGCCTCGCGCGGGAAGAAGGGCGGGGTGTTACGGCGGGAGGGCTTGTATCAGTCGCAAATCGGGGAATGGACCGCGGCCCGCGACGCGGTAGCCCACGGAGTGCCGCCGGCTCGCCGCCCGCATCGGCCCTCCGGATCGTCCGGGTCCCAGAGCGACGGCGACCGGCTGCGTGCGGAGAACCAGCGGCCGACCTGCGAATTGGCGAAGTCACAGGCGGTGGTGGAGATCATGGGAAAACTGCAAGGGCTCTTGGACGCGACCTCCGAGAGCACGGCCACGCCGAGCACGTCGACACGGCGATGAACACCACCTTCGAACAGCTGCACACCTGGGGGGTGCCCACCACGGACGCGTGCGCCCTGATCAGACGCGCACGTGCCACCCACTACCGCCACCTGCAGCCGCCAGTGCACGGGCCGGCACCGGCCCGGGCCTCACCGGACAACGACCAAGCGCTCTCGCCCGCGGAGCGGGAGGCGGTGCTGGCGTTGATCAACACCGAGGCCAACGCCGAGTGGTCGATCGGCCAGATCTGGGCCCGTGAGCTCGACGCCGGCACCTACCTGTGCTCCCCGTCGACGATGTACCGCATCGCCCGTGACGCCGGGCAGTCCCGGGAACGCCGCCGCCTGGCCACGCGCCCGGCGAAGGTGAAACCCGAACTGCTCGCCGACGGGCCGCCGCAAGTATGGACGTGGGAAATCACGAGGCTCCGCCGCCCGGACAAGGGCATCTTCTATCAGCTGTACGTGCTGATCAACATCTACTCGAGGTTCAAACCGTCCTGAATCCTGTCGCCGGTCGAGGACTCCCACCTGGCGGAAGATTTCATCGCCGAGGCCATCGAACGTAGCGGCGTCACCCCGCACACCGTGCACGCCGACAGTCCGAGGCACCTCGATGACCTCCAAACCGGTCTCGGCGCTCCTGGCCGATCTGGGGGTGACCCGGTCGCATTCGCGGCCTCGGGTGTCCAATGGCAACCCGTTCTCCGAAGGCCAGTTCAAGACGCTGAAGTACCTGCCCAACTTCCCCGCATCGTTCGTATCACTGGCCGAGGCCCGCCAGTTCTGCGCCGGGTTCTTCTACGAACACAATCACGTCCATCACCACTCCGGGATCGCTTGGCACACACCAGCATCCGTGCACTTCGGGACCGCTGAGACGATCGATGAAGCCCGCCAAACCACCCTCACCGGCGCGTACCACGCCCACCCCAAGCGCTTCGGGCGCCGACCCTGCCACCCCAGATGCCCACCAGTTCTGGATCAACCAGCCAACACCCGAGACCCAAATAATCTGACCATCACTGTCTCCTACGAAAATTATAGTGACAACAGCTGGTGAGAGCAGCGTCGGACCGCCCGCCGATGTTGCGGTGGGTGTACTGAGTCTGCGGGTGGTTATGCGGTGTCGGAGAGGGGCTGCAGAATGACGTGGTAGCCGAGTGACTCAAGCTGGTCGATTGCGCGTGCCTTCGTCTTGGCGGGTTGGCGTGCGGTGAAGTAGTCGGCGCCGGGGTCGCGGTAGAACTCACCGTTGGTGAGCATGTTTTAGGCGGCAATCAGCATCGAACGCTCGACAGCGACAAGGGCTTTCATTGGTCCTCGACGGGAGGCGATGCGTCTGTACTTCGCGGAGAAGTACGTTCCCTTGGAGCGCGACGCGGCCATAGCGGCAACCCCGAGCGCACCTTTCAGATAGCGGTTGCCGGGTCGGGTCTTCGTCGACTTCACCCGGCCGGCGGATTCGTTGCATCCGGGTGCGGTGCCCGCCCACGAGGCGAGATGGGCGGCGGTGGGGAACACGCTCATGTCGCCGCCGGTCTCGGCGAGGAACACCTCAGCCACGATCCGGGAGAAGCCCGGGAGGCTGATCAGCAGCTCCCGGGCCGCCGCTAAAGGTGCCATCGCCTCGGTGATCTTGTCGTCGAGTTCACCCAGGGCCTGGTTGTACTCATCGATGAGCTTCAGGTGCATGCTGATCAAAAACCCGTGATGAGCGGTGAACCGGCCGTTCAGTGCTTCGGTCAGGACGGGGATCTTCGCCCGCAGCCGGCGCTGCGCCAGCTCCGCGATCACCGTCGGGTTGTTTTGCCCATCGATCAGGGCTTGCAGCATCAACCGCCCCGAAACACCCACGATGTCCGAGGCCACTGAGGACAGCTTGATCCCCGTGTCCTCCAGCACTTTCTCGATGCGTTGCACCTGCCGGGACCGGTCGCGGGTCAGGGCGGTGCGGGCCCGGGTGAGGTCCCGTAACCGGCGGATCGGGGGTGGGGGCACCAACGATGAGCGGAGCAACCCGTGCGCCCCCAGATCAGCCAGCCACGCAGCGTCGGACACATCTGTTTTGCGGCCCGGCACGTTGCGGGCATCGTGGGCGTTGACCAGCATCACGGTCAGGCCCTCCTCCAGCAGGTAGTAGAACGGCTTCCAGTAGTCGCCCGTGGCTTCCATCACCACGCAGGTGACCTCCTCGGCGAGCAGATGCTCGCGTAACGCGAGGATCTGGTTGGTCATCGACCCCCACGTCGTCACCGTGCCCGCCGCCGACCGCCTTCCTCGGCCCTGGACCCGGACGCACACCTTGGCGTCCTTCTTCTAGATATCGATTCCCGCGTGCCCGCAACACACCTGGAAAGTCTGCGCTCGCGCCCGCCCACGCACCAGAGCCGGCGACCACCCACGCAGCGCTAGGCAGCCACATTTTCTACCCCCACAGAGGAGCGAAGCGCCCTTGATTTGCTCACTTGACTTGACAATTCCGTTCCGCGGCGTTGTCACCGGCCGGGACTGCGGGGTTGGTGGTGAACCGCAGGTAGTCGTCGAGGCGTCGGTGGATGCGCCGTCGCATGGCCAAGCCCTGCTCCTCGTGATCGAACTGGGAGGGGCCGACCTCGATCCATCGGCCATCCTGCACCGCCCACACCCCTTACGTCCGGTAACTTTCAAGGGCTAACCTAGCCGGTGGGTGGCGCCGATCACCTTCAACTCCCACCCGGTCCGGCGGAGCCCAACGTTTACCCAACGTTTTGGATGCAAGCCAACGCAAACTGATGCCAGTCACCGCCAGCGCCGCAACAAGATATCGCCAGTAAGGCACATTGTTGCAAGCCAACGAAAACTAGCGAAAGCCCCTACCTGAAAACCGAAGGGTCGCCGGTTCGATCCCGGCCCTGGCCACCATCGATGCAGTCGGATTGGTTGGCTGCAGCGCCGTTGCCCAGCGATCAGTTACCGAGCGGGCATCGCCGAGGAGTACAACGTCAAGAAGCCACTGGGCAGCGTTGTGGGGGAGCGGCAGGACAACGAGGCCCCAGGGATGGTCGACGACGATGAACGTCTGCGGGTGCGTCATTGGTCGAACTCGGGTTCCTGCCTCTCGAGGCCTGACCAGGCTACGAACTGCGAACATTTTTGGTCACGTGATCTGGTTCGCGATCGCGCCCGATATCATGGGCAGATGGGTCCGAGGATGTCCCGAGTTCCGTGGAACTTCGGTGGCGGCCCGTTGATCGTCAGGCCACGTTGACCACGTCATCATGGCAGGTGGTTCCGACAGTTTCGGCGACCTCGCGTTCGAGGGCGGCGCGCA
>JAABUL010005326.1_pt1 | contig 16138 bp, 20 predicted proteins | sample 5559151 | NCBI WGS metagenome assembly JAABUL01 (sample SAMN10711876, study PRJNA513368) | rock metagenome | isolation source: Antarctica rocks | place: Antarctica: Victoria Land, Pudding Butte sud | reverse complement strand
CCTAACCCTAACCCTAACCCTAACCCTAACCCTAACCCTAACCCTAACCCTAACCCTAACCCTAACCCTAACCCTAACCCTAACCCTAACCCTAACCCTAACCCTAACCCTAACCCTAACCCTAATTTATTATTTTTCTTTATAACTCTTTATTAATTAATCTTCATATTAATCTTTCTATTTTATTTCAAGTCTCAACTTGTTCTTACTGAAAAATTCTAACTATTTTCTTTGAAAACACGCATGAACTCAACTCACTCTTACTGAGAAATTCTAACTATTGTCTTTGAAAACACGCATGAGCTCAACTCGCTCTTACTGAGAAATTCTAACTATTCTTTTTGAAAACATGCATGAACTCAACTCGCTCTTACTGAAAATCATTGACTTCATTCTTGTTGAAACATGCATTGACTCAACTTATTCTTATTGAAAATCTTTAACTAATTTCGATGAAAACACATATTCACTCAACTCGCTCTTACTTCAAACAATCAACTTTATTTTTCTTCAAACATGCTTGCGCTCAATTCACTCTTTCTGAAAAATTCAAATTCAAAATCTTGACTTAATATTGAATCTTTATCTTTTCATTGCTTAATCTTTATCTCATAACTTGAACTTCGTTTTTCTTCTTCATCTTTGCTATTAAATTTCAATTCTATCTCTTACTTTAACTTAAATTCTAACTCTGCTTTATTTCAAATTCTGCTTCTGCTTTTAATCTTTCTTCAACTTTTTTCTTTTCTTATCTTACTTTAACTTCATTCTTTTCATTCAATTCTGCTTCTATCTCTTCTTTCTTATGCAATCTATTTCTTTCTTTTCTTTTTCACTTTTTATTCTTTATTACTTGAACTTTTCAACTCTTTATATTTAACTTTATTCATAATATACTGCATGCAATTCACTTCTATGATCTTTCATACATTTAATCTATTATTATACACTTTTATTCATGATAACTATCTTGAATTTATTATCATACATTTATTTATCTTCTTACTGCATCTAATTCACTTCTTGATATTATCATCACATCAAATTAATTATTCTACACTTATATATATTCTTACTGCATTCAATACTCTTATACATCTTATTACTACATGCAATTTATTATGATGCATCTATATTTAACATTTCTACATGCAATCAACTATTTATTAACTTTCTAATCTTTTATTTCTTTCTTTTACTTCTTGTCAATATTCTTCTAATATCTCTCATGTTTTCAATTCGTCTCATTTCTTTTCTTTTCTCAAATATCTTAAAATCTCTTTCTGATCATTCATATTCAATTCTCTCTCTCTCATTTGATCTTGCAATCTCTCTACAAAACTTTCATCTTGAACAAATATCAAAAATCAACTCAACATCATATTTGTATACTTACATTTTGTCTCTTTCGTCTTCAATCGTCATTTTCTCTCTTCGCTTTCATTTTCTTCTCATCAATTGCATCACATCTGTGACATAAAACATCAATTACAATCTTTGAATTTCTTCATTGTTCTTCTCTCTTGAATCAATTTCTTCATGCTCTGATACTTCTCAACTGTTTTCATTGACTCTCAACAATAATATATTAAATGCACATTGCTATCACTTTCATTCTTCATGCACATCGAGCATAATTCTTTCATTCATTTCAACTCTTGTCTCAATTCTTTTGCTTTCTTGCTCTCTTCTCACTTTTGCTCATTTTGTTCAACTTAAATACTTAATCATTCATGCTGCTGACTGTTGTATTTCTGTCGCTTCATTCAATTTAATTCTCTTTCGTTCTGCATCAATGATTTTCTCTTCTTCTTTTGAATTACATTTTTCACAATTTTCTTCTCATTCAACTTCATCATCTTATTGCACACGTTACACTTTTCTTTTCTCTCTTTGCATCTTCTTCGATTCTTTCGCTCATTCAAATACTCATTCAACATCACTCGTCAATATGATGCTTTCATGTCATTCTCGTCATTCTTGATGAATCTCATCATTCATTTCATCTCTTTAATTCTTCATTCTTTCGCTGACTTCACTTCTCAATCATCTTCTTTTCATCTCACTATCGTCTGTGATGATAATTCATCTCTTCTCGCTCGTTCACTCTTCTGCACATAATTCATCAAACTGCAAGACTCATCGACATGAATGATGACTTGAATGTCGAGTATGTCGATTCTCAATCTCAATGCACTCGTTGTCACAATCACTTTCTTCTCATCATCTTGAAATCTTTTCAACTTTTCATCTTTCTGTTTCACGTGATGATAATAACTCTCACAATTTAATGCTTTCGTCAACTTCTTCATCTTTCTTACGCTGTTACAATACACCACGATTTTTCCTTTGACATAATTTCTCATCACTCTTTGAATCATCTGAATGATGAATTCTTCTTTCTTCTCTTGATCATCATTCTTCACTTTCATCACTTAATATTTCACGTTCTTTCAAATCATTCTGACTCGAAACAACGTCATCTTTGTCTTCTTGAAGCTCATTCTGCTTCACAACTCTTTTTCTTTGCTCAACGACAATGTCATCATCAACAAAATCATCTGCATCTTCACGTTCATTAAATCTTTCAACTGCTGCATCTGTTATCGAAAATCATGTTGTTCATTTAACATCACATGACATTCATCAATCACAATTCAATTCAAAATCTGCGTGACTTGCAATTGATTAATAAACGTTTGAAATTCATCACTCATCGCAAATTTCAATGTCACTAATATAATCTTGATCGCATTGAGTGATCATCTGCTGTTTCACTTGACACACGTGATGCTCATACACTTGCATCGTTGCTTCATATTTTGTCTTAATGCAATCAATGACATCACAATGATGCTGATGTCGTTCTGACTGCATCATGTTGACAACATGAACAATAAGCTTTTTTCTTCTTCAATGATCATGACAATCATCACTGAACTCTTTTTCGTCATTATGATCTCGATCGTTGACTTCTGCATTTCTTGAAAACGACTGTCAACACTCATGAATCGTTTCAATTCATCATTGAACTTGATGCTTTGCAATCACTTTCATTAATGCATTCTGCTTTCTTTTGCTTCACTTTTCAACAATTCTATCTTTCTCTTTCTTTCTTGATTGCTCTTCATTTTCATGACTGATTCAAACGTCAAAAATCGATGTCACATCTTGCTGAATTCTTGAAACTTCTGTTGCTTGCTGACAATCTCATCACTTTGTTTCATGATCTTTCAAGCATATATCATCTCGACTACATGCGTTGAATGCTTCATCTGCAAGTTCAGCATTTCATTCTGTTCATTCTTCTGTCAATCATCATCTTCATCATTCTCATTCATTTGAAATTTCTGCTCTGATATATATTTGCAACTTATTTCAATCATCAACTCGCGATACGATGCAATCATCATCTTAATTCTCAATTTAATCAAGCTTTCATGCTTCATCATCTTGCACATTCTCTTCGACGTTCACTTCTTTTCATCGAAATCGATCAATCACATGTATGTTGATATTTCATTCTTCTTTCATACTATCGTCTTCAAACGCTGCTGAAATGACAACATCAATCACAAATAATACAGCATCAATTTTCTCATCTTTCAAAATAAATATCAATGAATCATCTTAACGTCTTCACTGATGATATAACTCTTGTGATATCTTGTCATGAACATCATCAGTTCATCTTTCACAAACACATTTCAATGTTCTTCTTTGATGATGTTGCTATGTCGAACACTCAACAACTCTGACGCTTGTATGAGCTGTTCATCAATGACGTGAATCAACATCAATAATTTCTTTTGATACTTCATCACTTGATGCATGTATTCTTCAACTTCAACTCAATTTCATGTCAATTCTGAATCTGATTTGATAAACTTTCATTTAACATTCTCATTCTGTTCAATTTGATCAAACAATCAACGTTGTGCATCAATCATCTGATTGCATACATTCTGAATGAAATTTCAACCTGACGTTTTTTCAATTGAATTGTTTCTTAATGATTATCATGCAATTCTGAGTGAGTTTAACTCAACATCTTCAAACATCAAATCTTTCATCAACATGTGTCAACTTTCTTTCATCAACTCGTGAATCATGTCTTGAAAGTCATTCATGCTGAACTGAATACTTTTGTACAATATTCAATCATTCACTCAATCAATGTGATCTTCGCTGATGATATTGAAATGAATTTTCAATTTGTACATTCTTAAATTCATCATTTATTGCATGAGATCATGACTGTCTTGCATCATGAATCAATTTGTCATTCTGACAACATATATCAAACATTCTTTCTCAATGAATTCATCGACTTCTGAGCTTGAATCACTGCTTTGACTGACTCAACTGTTGAGTCTGCTTGCATCAACATCATGTTGACTCATCTTCAATTCTTGCTGAATCATCATGAATCAACTGATCTTGATCATGATGAACAATATGAGAAGATAATTGCTTGCATTCTTTCATTCATTCTCTTGAACTCTCAAAATCATCAGTGCGCACATCAATGAACTGTCATACTTCGTGCGTGTGATGCGATGATCTAATAATGTTAAACAAAAATTCAAACATGTCTTTTGAATTCTTGTCAATTTCGATTTATTGTCTTCATTGAGATCTTGATTGCTGTTGTTACTCTTCTTCATTGATTCAGCTTCTTTCTTCTCATCGAAATTCTTCTCATTCTTCTTTTTAACTATCTTTGTTGCAACGCTGAATAATCACTTTCACATGTCTCATTGCATCTTATTGAATTTGTACTTGAAACTAACTCAATCATGCACGCTCTTAATTTGAATCATGAACATCAATATCTGCTTTCATGATCAACTGTAATTCATCATTTTCTTGACATTCATGTATGACTGCAATGACTGATGTCGAGTTCAATTCTTCTTGATATGAATGATTTTCTTGCAAATGAACACGTCGACTTGAGACATTATTGATTGCTGACAATGCTGAATCAAACTGTTCATGATATTTCAAATGATGATGATGATGAGTTCAATCTCAGAATTCAACTTCTTCATCGATGCAATTAATTCTTCTCACTTCAAACTCATCAAATATGAATGTCATTCAATTCTCTTCAATTATGAGTTAATCTTGTTAACTTCATCTTTTTCAATCACTCGTTGCTTCTTCTTTTTGATCATGTTGATGACATTGTTCATCTCTTTTCTGATCAAACTTCATTCTGATGTTTGATCATTCTCATTCTTGTCGTGTGCAACGTTGATTTCTTTCTTCACTTCAACATATTGCGATTCATGTTTCTGAACGAAAAATCGCTGACATACAATGATTTTTCATGACTCAAGTGCATCGCTGCTTCGCTGTCTGATTTGATCACTCTTGCTTGAGCGTTCTCGCTGCATCTGTTGCTTTCATTCATGCTTCTGCTTGCAATGAATTTGCATTTTCTTCACATTACAACAGATGTATCAACAATCATCTAGCTTCAATCAACATATCAAATCATTCATGCAAATCTTCAACTTCAAAACTGCGCTATCAACATAATTGAGCATCTTGAACTTCATAAAATATCAAATCAAATTCAATGAAATCTCATCAATGACTGTGATCAAATCTTGCACACATTGAACAGATCATTGATGATTTGAACTCATGAAATGCGTCTTGACTTGAGATGATCATATCACATGCATACACTGCTTGCATGTAACAATGCAATACTTCTTTAAATAGATAATCGATTTCATGATTGCAATGCTTGATGATGTTAAAGAAGAAATACAATCAAGCATTCTCTTGAAATTTCGATGTTCATGAACGCTAGGCTCAAAAGTGATCGACGTTATCATAAATCTTTAAAATTCTAAGTTGCACATTTGTCTAAAAAGAGATAGAGTCATGATGTCAGATCATCACTCAAGTCTATGACACAGATCAACGCTAGTCATGTTCATTTAATTTGTATAGCAATTTCATGAATCAAGTCATTGATTCAGTCATCATCATTTTAATTTAGTTGCATCAAAACCTGTTTTGTGTTCTTGTCATCTTAAGTCATAGAATTGCTGCTCAGTTCAAGCATTATTTGATTCATGTGTATAAAAGTTGTGTTCTCGCTCATCTTTTTCATTTCTTGTCTTTCATCTTGTACACTATCTGATGTATTGTCTTGTATTCAGATTCTATCAAAGTCATTCAAGTTGCTCATTGAATCATTTTAAATAGTAATCATAATATCAATCTTCTTTATTGATAGTATCTATAGTTCAACTCATTTTCTGACACAGATTGATGTTGCAGAACTCACTATTGAAATCAAAAAATAAATTCATCATAGTGAATAAGATGTAACATTTTGAAGACAATCGACAAAGAATGTGAGTTCACTGCTCAAAGTTTAATATTCTTATTATTCTGTTGATACTTGATAACTTAGCTTTTGATCGTCAGATCTTGATCATTTTAAACTTTGCAACACGTCATGTTGTTGACTAAATTTTTCTGCATTCAACGAGTCTATTTTTTCAAATTTTGAACGATTGCATTGAAAGATATAGTCAAAAATGCGATTTAACACTTGTTGATTCTGTCTTCATTTCTGACTTAAATATTCAAATCGATAAAAAGAAAGAATTCTTTTCACTGTAAGAGATTTGAAGTTCAAAAATCATACTTATTCATTTAATTAAATAATGACAACTAAATCATGAATAATGATATAATCTTCGTGACTTTCTTAGTGATTTTCTTCATGACTCTCTGTTGAATGTTCTTCATGACATTCTTCATGACATCTTTCATGACACTCTATCGATCATAATCTCATGTGTTTCTATCAAGCATTCTTCATGTGTTTTTATCAGACACTCTTCATGTGTTTCTACCAAGCATTCTTCATGACTTTCTATCAGACAGTCGTCATGAATTTCTATCAAGCAGTCATCATGAGTTTCTACCAAGCACTCTAGAAGCACGCACTCAGACATATCATCAAAGTATCAAGTGAATCAACATCATTATGATCAAAACATCAACTCGTTGACTTGTATTCACGCTGATAGCTTTATGAATGATATCAATGTTTCTTCTTCTATCAGCAGTAATTCTCATACTTGAATACTTGAAAAGAGAAGACAATTTTATTCAATGCATACTTCATTGATGCACAGCTGTTCGCAAACTCAAGTCGACTATTGTCAGAGAAAGTCATCAGAACTATGTGACATGATCTGAGTCGTAAGAAAGATACAGATGATACGTTGAGAATGATCTGATAGAACATTGCATTTTCTAAAGCATTGAGCGCTTGAATCGAGATCTCAGCGTGTCACAAAGAGAGAGAGCTATCATCTTTCATCTTGAGACAGCTCGTTCAAGAACGAGAAGAGTATGATCTTTTCTTTAGTCTCAAAACGTCAACTTGATGATATTATTCAAACATCTATCAAGAGCAACATCAGACAAGATAAGATTTCACTATTTCAACTTCACATCTTCATGATGCTATCTACGCAGTCATTATCGACTGAGAGTTCAATGCTTTCAGAAGTGAAAGATGAAAGCAAAATAATGAGTTCATGAAAGATGTGCATAAGAGATTTGAAAAAGAAACATCATCAGTTTCTGAAGATATCAAGATCAAGTGAGAAGATCAGAGATTTCACTCTCAGAAAGAAGTCATAAACATGATGCTAGAAATTCAAAGCGTCAATAATCAAGCATTTCAAGAACAGCTGAAGAAGATACTTGACATGTAAAGCTTCAACAAGAATTCTCTTACGCAAAATGCGCTTTTCAGTATTGCTAACAGAATAAAATCAATTCGCTGATCGTTTAAAAGAGCAAAAGTAACTTGAAATCAGAAAACTTAATGTTTTTTGTATCTTAAGACATGACATCTGACGAAAGCAAGAGATTAATATCACAAAAGTAAAAAATTCAATTCAATTGTTTTCAATGAACTATGATGAGTATTGTGATGAATGAAACATGTGATCTGATAGAATGCATGACACAATGAACAGATTATTTTCTCTTAAAGACTGAAGATGATAGATTGATCATTTGATATGATGAACTTTGATACTGCACACTGAGACTGATCTAGAAATGAATGATGATGACACTATTCAAGAGCGACTTTATTTCATTACGTTCAATTTTGAGAACTTTTTCTACTTTCGTAGCACAGCTTTTCAGTGCTGAGACCTGATCTCATCGTTCAGTTGATAACTTCAAGTTGTTTCTTTTGATCTTGATCATTTTAAGCTTTGCGACGCATCATAATAGAATTCATTCACTTTGAGAAGAAAGAATAGTATGATCATCTGAATAAAGTTCATTCACTTTGAGAAGAAAAAATAGTATGATCATCTGAATAGAGTTTATTCACTTCATGTTGAACTTATAAAGTGCTCATTAACTTTTTGCTTTGCTTTAAGTTCTTTTCTCACGTCAAACTTTCAAGTCTGAACAACTTTCATGTTTCAATTGTCATGATCACTTTAATACTCGAAAGCTTCAATGTCAACATAATCATGCAAAGCGTGAAAACATATCTCACTCATCTTTAAACTTAAGTCACAAACGACATTTGAATTCATCAGCATCTTGTCTCTTTTCAAGAAGCAACACAGAAGATCAACTATCTTGAGTCTCTTGAATCAGCTGATGAACGAGTGAATCAGCAACAATGCATCACTATCTTCGTTGTCATCAAGAACTTGTCGATCTCAAGAGAACTTATGCTCATGATCAGTGACATGAGAGAAGCAACGTGAGCGACAAATCAATCTTTCTTGTGACATTGCATCTACGTGCTGCGAGATGAGTTCATTCTCTGAATCTACGATTCAATCGTTGATCTCGACACAATGTCGTCGAAGCAGCGCATTGATGAAATCACAAGATTGATCATGATAAAGACTTTATGAATCTATTGCAACAAGAACAAGATAATCATTCACAATGTGTGCATTCTTGAGATCATCGATGAGCAGAATCAATGTCTTTCTCTCATCTGTTTATGAATGAAAGATATGATTCTCAAAGAAAGATTGAAATGATTGAATTTGAAGAATTGTGTGAACTTCAACTGACAAAAGATAATCAAGTGATGATTGCAAGATCATCTCATCTGCTTCTGTTGAATTCAATTATATCTTCATGTATTATAGATTTCAGCTATTCATTTCATTGAAAGAATCAAGAACAAAGTATGATTTGATGCAATCAATCAAAACTGAAATCAATGAGCTCGTTGAAATTGTAGAAGTTTTGACAACGACATGATGCATTGCAAAGTTTGCAATCATCAAGATTGAAAGAGTCAAATCAAATAAATGATTCAAGAGATTGAGATTATCAAGTAGAAAGATAAATCAAGCTTCTTCGATGCAAGCATGAGTGAAAGAAATTAGTTGAAAAGATGTTTATTATCATCAATAACGTCAACTTGAAAGATCATTTATGATAGAGTGTTATTTGTATTCAAGTAAAAGATTGCAAGTTCAAGTTTGAATTAAACTTGTTGATTCAGTCAGATTGACTTGACTCAAATTCAGCTTCTTATTCATTTTAAAGACATGAGCTTTGCAATGTAGATGATGATGTGCAAGTACACGTTGAACAGTGAACTTTCAATCATTCATTATCTAATCTTTCAGTTCTAAATCAAACTCTTCTTCGAGCTGTTGACAAAGTCTGTAACTTGAGCATATTCTTATTTGAATGAGCTTCACGCAGAGAATGCAAAGCTTCGTCAATGCTCTTATTTGAGTGATTCGTTGCATTATTCTCGTTCAAAGTGTTTCTGTTTTCTTCATCTTCTTCTTCTTCATCATCGTCTTCATCATCATGATTCTCACTGTCATCGATCTTTCTTCGCGTCTTTTTCAATATTTGCAAGCTATCTTTCATTGATTCTTAATGAAGCTGTCAAGTCATTTGAAAACTCAAAACAATTCTGCTCTGTCGATTTGACATCTTACTAACTCTCAACTGTTCTTTTTTCTTTGACGTCGCAGATCTTGTAGTGATAACATGATCAGAGTTATTCTCTTCTTCATCATTCTCAAAACAACTGTTCATCATGAATTTCTTAGACGAAGACTTCACTCATGATCATCGTGCTTTTTTGAAAGAAGACTCAGACTCGTTCAAGCAAAGTGTTTGAGATTTTCTACTCTTTTTCATCTTTCTCATTTTTCGATCATTCTTCAACATTCTTACAAGAGCACGAACGTTCAAGATCAACAAACATGTTGTTTCGCTATGCTGATTTCAATTTTGACGCTGAGAATTCTTCATCAATTGAGAGCTTAGTCAAGAAGAATCGAGTATGACACGCATGATGACTTGTTTTTCTAGCACATCAAGAGCGATGTTCTTGTCAAATTGAAGCTTACTGAGAAAAGCGAAAGCGTGAAGCAGATGATCACTGAATTTGAGAGACTTCAAAGTGTTGAACAGCAACTGATCAGACAGACAGTCTCATTGTTGAAGAATGATTTGAGATGATTGTTGCTGTTTGATCTAGAATCAGTCGAAAGCTTGAATGAAACGAAAGTCAAGACAAGAACGTTCATCTGTCATTTTTGTAAAATGTTCTGTGCTTTAAGCATCTTCTTCAAAGCATCATCATAATGCATCTTCTTCTTGAAGATCTTCAGACTTTCATACTCTTCACGTCATATTTTCTCTTGAATCACATACTATCATGTTATTCACGTATATTTCAGCGTCAACTTTCGCTTGTTCTCTTTCACTCTCAGTCTTTCTTTGATTCTATCAAGACGTCGCAAGCTCTGATTTGACAAAGTGTGCATTTCATTCTCAATCTGCTGTTGAAGTTCTTTGATACTCTTTGACAGTGTCAACAGAGTCTTCAAACTGCAATTTGAATTTTGTGAGAACGCAACAACTGCGCTGCTTGACATTAACATTATGAGCGAATTGAATTGAAGATTAAATCAAAGTCGCAATGTAGCTTGAAAGTGAATTGCATGAAGCGCAATGAATTTAGAATTTTTTTTAAGGTTTGAGTCAGTCATTTTTGAAACTTGACATCGATTCTGATCATGATCGATGTCAAGCTCATGTTTCTAACGAGAAAATCTTTATGATTTAGTAGATGCATCTTCGACGTCTTTCTCAACGAGCGCATTGAGAAACTCTTTATTATTTGATAGATGCATTCTTGACGTCTTTTCTTGCGAGCGCAGTGAGAAATTCTCTAACATTTAGTAGATGCATCTTCGACGTCTTTCTCGACGAGCGCATTGAAGAACTCTCTATCATTTAGTAGATGCTTCTTTGACGTTTTTCTCGATGAGCGCTTTTGAATAGCAACACGACTTCATATTACACACAATCAGTAAGAGCTACTCGCGATCTTCACGATTTGAAAGTACAATCGTGACTTCGACGCTGTTCTCATCGTTTGAGCGCATACAGTTCAAGTTCAAAGCGTGATCAACTCTGAATGATCAGTAGACGAAGAAGAAAAATCGAGCTTCAAAGAAAAGAGACTTGACAACGAAGAACTGAGAAGTCAAGAGAACGTTCAGCTCACATTCTCAGTAAGAGCTACTTGCGATCTTCACGATTCAGAAGTACAATCATGACTCTCAAGCTGTTCTCATCGTTTGAGAATGTACAGCTCAAGATCAAAGCGCAATCAACTCTGAATGATAAAAACGTAGTAGACGAAGAAGAAAAATCGAGCTTTGAAGGAAAGAGACTTGGCAAAGAAGAGTTGAGAAGACTTGAATATGTCGATAATGATATTGATCAAGAGAATGTGTGTCAGAATCTTTCTCAGCGAGCGCATGAAGAAAAGATGTCGATCAATTTGATAAAGAGTTCTCAGCTACATCATTGATAGAACTGAGCACTGCTGATAGAGCTGAACATAAATGAAAACAGATAGGTTTTGAGAGTCTTCTCATTTATGTTTCAAGTGCATTAAATAGTCACTCAGCATAATAGTCATTCAGCATAGTTTGAGCACTCTTCATGACTTTCGATCAAGCTCTCTTCATGATTCTCGACCAAACATTCTTCATGACTTTCGACCAAACATTCTTCATACGACTCAGATCATGTCATCTAGCTCTGATGACTTTCTCTGAAAATAGTCGACTCAAGCTCGCAGATGATCATGCGTCGATGAAGTATGTATTGAATAGAATTGTCTTCTCTTTTCAAGTATTCAAGTATCGATGAACGAAAAGTCTAAGATGTCATCTAGTCTGATAACTTTCTTTGAAAACAGTTGACTTGAGTCTGTAGACGATCATGTATCGATGAAGTATGCATCGAATAGAATTGTCTTCTCTTTTCAAGTATTCAAGTATCAACGATCAAGAACATTTGACGTAAATCTATGCAGCATGTTAATCATCTTAATCACTCAGCGTAATAATCATTCAGCATAAGAGTCACTCGTCATAGTCATTCAGCATAATAGTCACTCAGCATAATAGTCACTCAGCGTAATAGTCACTCGACATAATAAAGTATCATGCAGTCGTAATCTTCGCTAAAACGCTTGATTCATGTACGAGTTTCGTCTCAAGATGTCTTCTTAGCAAATATTAAATGAATAAATGAGAGAGATTTGAAAAGAGAATCAGCGTCTCAACGATGCTTCGAATTGTAGATGAATTTGTCGAAGTCTAAGACTATGAGCATTGAGTTCAACTTAAGTCTGTGAACAGTTGTGCATCAATGAAGTATGCGCTGAATAGAATTGTCTTCTCTTTTCAAGTATTTAAGTATCGATGAACAAGAACGCTTGACGTAAATCTATGCAGCATGTTAGTCATCTTAATCACTCAGCGTAATAGTCATTCAGCATAAGAGTTACTCATCATAGTCATTCAACATAATAGTCACTCAATATCTCTCTTTTCATGTATTCAAGTATCAGCGATCGAGAATGCTCAACGTAACTTTCTGTTCTAAGAATCACTTGTGATTTACTGAATGAGATCTGACGAAATCGATAATCTTCTTTGATAAATGAAGTGACTGCGTTGTTAAAGAAACTTCAACATAGCTGTGTTCAAGATATTCATCAAATGAAAATTGTGTTCAAGCTCAAAGAAACTGCGATCGAGTAATTCTAAGAAGGTTAGCGAAACTTCAACATGACTGAATCTAAACATAGTTGCGTTCAAAGTATTCATCAAATAGAGACTGCATTCAAGCGCGAAAGAACTGCTGTTGTGTAATTCTAAGAAGATTAGCGAAACTTCAACATGACTGAATTTAAACATAGTTGCATTCAAAGTATTCATCAAATGAAGATTGAGTTCAAGCGTCAAGAAACTGCTGTTGTGTAAATATGAAAGATTGGCGAAACATCTACATGACTGAATCTAAACATGACTGTGTTCAAGATGTTCATCAAAGAAGAATGAAATTCAAGCTCAAAGAATCTGCGATTAAGTAAACATGAAACTTTGACATGTTAGATGATGCAATGAATGTAGCGATCTGCTTCTCATGATTGAAAGATTCTTCACGACACGTTCAAGATATTCATCAAATAGAGATTGAGTTCAAGCTTGAAGAGACTGCTGTTGAGTAGATGTAAAAGATTGTGACTGTTGAAGCTGACTGAACAAGTGAGGTTGAGGTGAAAACGTTGAAGAGTTCAAAGATTCAATGACAAAATGAAGACTGTGCTAGCAATCAGTCATTCTTGTCAACTCTTTTCGAAAATAGAGTTCTTGAGCACGTTTTCAGTCATATCTTTCGATGCGATCGTTGAGAATTCGAATCGATGAGCTCGTTGAATTTGCACGAATTCAGGCTTCAATATGATGCGACGCAAAGTTTGCGACGATCAAGATTCAAAGATCAAAATCGAACTTTGAATCATGCATTCTTCTTTCTTCAAGAGTTAGAGTCATCTTTGTCTAGTTTTCAATGATTCTTGAAGCATGAAATTTCGCTCATTCAGAGTGATGATTATGCCTCTCAAAGTATGTACGATAGTGAGTGTGCATTAATTGAACCGGGTGGGAAAAGAGTGGCAGATGAGTAGTCGATCAGTCAAAGCTTCAGATATTCTCAACCTCAATTACTAGATTTAACCTTGATATTTTTCAATGATTATTGAAGCATTGAATTCAGCTGATTCAGAACTACAATGATGTCTTTCAAAGTATGAAGAGTAGTCAGAGTGCATGTGTTTTCGTAAGGCGAAATATTCAGCGTAGTTCATCTGTTAAAATAAGTTCGAATTTCTACATCAGATCATTTAGCTCAATGATAGAGTGTGAAGTCAAAAATTGCAAGATGCAAGTTTAAGTTCTGTGATGATTATTAGAATTGTTTTCTCTTTTCAGATTTCTGTCAAGAGAAAACAATCTATTTCATTTTATTTTTTTAAACTTCTATGTCAGCTTAGAGCTAATGAGAACGTGCTGCGACTATGAAAATAGTCAGTGTGCATGAATTGATTTGAACGAGAAAAGATGGTGACAGGTGAAAGCATATGATGAATCAATCACTTCATGCAGTAAATATCTTCAATCTCGATTGCTGAGTCAAACCTCAATATTTTTTCATTATTTTTGAAGATTTGAACTCATCTGATTCAGAGTTAGAATTATGCCTCTCAAAGTATGTGAGATAGTCAATGCGCATAGATTGATTCAAGCGAGAAAAGGTGGTGACATGCAGAAAATCAATCAATCAACGCAGTTAATCTTCTCAATCTCAATTACTAGATCAAATCTGAATATTTTTCCATTATTTTTGAAGATTTGAACTCATTTGATTCAGAGCTAAAATTATGTCTTTCAAAGTATGTGAGATAATCAGCGTGCATATGTTGATTCGAGCGAGGAAAGAATTACTACTAGGTGAACGATCATTCAGCGCAGTGAATCTCTTCAACTTCGATTACTAGGTCAAATCTGAATATTTTTCCATTATTTTTGAAGATTTGAACTCATCTGATTCAGAGCTAGAATTATGTCTCTCAAAGTATGTCAGATAGTCATTGCACATATGTTGATTCAAGTGAGAAAAGATGGTGACAGGCGAGAAATCAGTCAATCAGCGCAATGAATCTTCTCAACCTCATTTTCTAGGTCAAATCTCAATATTTTTTACTTATTTTGAAAGCATTGAATTCAGCTAATTCAGAGCTACAATTATGTCTTTCAAAGTATGTGAGATAGTCAGCGCGCATAAATCAATTCAAGCGAGGGAAATTGATGATTTTGATGTTCAAACTGATTCGCGCTAGCAAAACTCTTTAAAATCTCAATGTTCAACATTTTTCTAAAAATGCAGTTTGATGTCTTTGAGTTCAATATTATGTTCATGAATACAGCTGACTGAAAGAAATAAGATCTGAAAGTTTGAAGAAAATCGATCAAGAAAGTTAAATGATACTCAGTCTCTGAAAACAATGATATCGAGTTCTCTGTTTTCAAGTTCTCGCTTAATTTTCTCTTCAAAAACAATGATACTCAGCTCTGAGTATCATTACTCATTTGAGATAGCGCATTGAGAAAACTTCTATCATTTAGTAGATGCTTTTCCATCATATTTCTCGACAAGCGCATTGAGAAAAGATAACTCAAATTGATAGAGACTTCTCAACTACACTGCTGTTAGAGCTGATTACTGCTTCTAGAACTGAATGCTTTCGATAGAGCTGAGCATAGATGCAGGTAAATCTTGAGGCATCAACATTCTCAACCTCATTTACTAGATCAAATCTCAATATTTTTTAATTATTTTTGAAGCATTGAATTCAGCTCAATCAGAGCTACAATTATGTTTCTCAAAGTATGTGAGATAGTTAATGTGCATATGTTGATTCGAGCGAAAGAAGAATTACTACTAGATGAGCGATCATTCAGCGCAATGAATCTTCTCAACCTCATTTACTAAGTCAAACCTCAATATTTTTTAATTATTTTAAAAGCATTTAACTCAGCTAATTCAGAGCTACAATTATGTCTTTCAAAGTATGTAAGATAATCAATGTACATATGTTGATTTGAGCGAGAAAAGAATTGCTACGCGATCAGATTTTTGATATTTCAGTAAAATGAATGATTCAAGAAACAATATATATTGTTCAATAATAATTGTTTTTAAAAGATTG
>JAABUL010005325.1_pt1 | contig 16140 bp, 14 predicted proteins | sample 5559151 | NCBI WGS metagenome assembly JAABUL01 (sample SAMN10711876, study PRJNA513368) | rock metagenome | isolation source: Antarctica rocks | place: Antarctica: Victoria Land, Pudding Butte sud | reverse complement strand
GTCGTACGTCGGCGGCGTCGGACGACCGCACGCGGCGTCCGCACACGCCAGCGGCCGATCATCCCTGGCGCCGGGGATCAGTGAGCCGCCCTCGCTGCGCCTAGCGCGAAAATGTGGCGCGCACCCGATATCGAACCAACCCCAAGCGGGTAGGTGTTGTAAGCATTGGGTCGGCTCGGTAAGCGTTGCGGTCGAGCCGCGTCGCCGGAATGGTCCTGCTGAGTTATGCGCGCCAGAGATGCCTCGACGTAAGGACGAGGCCGTTGGTAGTAACGGCGGCCTGTAGGCCATACCCATAGAGGCCGCCCCAATTGAACTCCAGATAATACACGGGTTCGCTCACCAACCGCGCCAGATCGACCCATCCCAAGCGATGGTACGGTTGTCCCCGCCACGCTTCGACATTCGCTCGCAGACGCCGCACCGCCTCCACGTCGCGCTCATGCGCCCCTTGGCTGTTGACGAACCAGGCATTTGCCAGCGGTGTCGAGATGCCATAGACAGTGTCGGCGGGAACAGGTTCGTGCGCGATGATCCACGCGCCGCGTGGCGGTTGCGCGCCGGCTAGTGGTTGGAGCCTTTGCCACTCGCCAATGATATGAGCGATGATGGCATGTACGGCATCGTCAGGCATCTGTGAGGCGCATTCTTTGTCGCGGTACAGCAGTGTGGGGTATGTGGCGATCTATCCAGTCGCGCATGTCTGCCTCGGCCTCATAGACGAGCGGTGTTTCAGCGCTGCCCGGAGGCTCGAAGTGGTCGGCGACCATGGCGAAATCGTCGGGGTGGACAAGAGCGCGCTCCCGCGTCTCGTTGTTCATCGCCCACCTGCGCCACGCCTGGTCTCGCGGGATAGCCACGTAGATGACGACGGAGGCCGCGCCGTGATCGTGGGCCAAGGCCCTCAGGGCGTCCCGCTGCTGTTTCGTGAAGCTCGTCGTATCATAGACGACATCTCGGCCCTGTTCGAGCGCCTCGGCGGTGCGGCGCTCCGCTGCGGCATGGATGACGGACCACTGCGCGTCCGATAAGAACTCCCCGTTCAGGCCCAGCCCCCTATCACGGCCAACCGCGTCAGGGTCGACGACGTCTATCCCGCGCACGGCGCGTATGGCTTGTGCCAGGACGGATTTCCCGGCGAACGATAAGCCGGTGAGGATGTACAGGACTGGCATAGGCAAAGTATATATTATAGGTGGGTAATGTCCCTTGACGTAGGTGCTGGCGCAGTGTCGGCGCTGGCCCGCAGTGTTTTGGATCGCGAGGATTGCGTGCTTGACGACATAGAGAAACGGCATGTGGTCGAGCGGCAGGCGGCCCTGTTGTTTGTCCACCGTGTAGCTAAAACTGTTCCTCCTCGATAGTGGGGAGCCGGCAGATGGAGCCATCTTCCTCCAGCAGTTCCCCGCCCAAGTAGCGGGCCTAGTCCAAGCGGTAATGACGCACCAGGAAACTAAGGACGTGCTCAGTTAGCCACCGTTCAATACTCTTGGTCGGCTCCCATCCAGCGGTGTGATAGCCGTCGCCGAACACGTAAGCGTGTGTCATAGACCAATACGCTTTTGAGATAGTGGCTGGCTCCCACGTATCGACTCCGGCAAATTGTTCCCAGTCCTCGTGTGTATAGAAATAGAATGCCTCAGGCGCGGAGATGCGCAGCGCCGGTCTCTCGCCATGCCCTCCTCCAACGAGGATATCGCCGCGCTTTCCTTGGAAAATCCATTCGTCAAGGGCATCCTCGTCAAGGCGATAGATTGGCAGGAAGCGGTACGCGGCGTTGCCGAATACCAGATCGTAATGCGACGGGCAAGACACTATGCCGAGGCATCGATGTCTGTATCCATCAATTGTCGACATGTTCCCTTTCCCGCTTGATGAGGCCTCAGATGTAACCGTTGGAGTCACGGAGTCGAGATCCTCTCCAAGTCATTCTTAGGGCGTTTGTCCTTCAGTCTGCAACGCTATGCCGGTGTCTTCCATGATCGCGAGTAGCCCCGGCCCTTCCCATGCTGCCGAAGCCTGTAACTCACCAAGCAAGGTGTGGACGTGGCGGAGGTCGGGGAAGGCAGCCAGATGGATGCGATGGAATTGCAGATAGTTGTAGGGATACAGAAGGTGTCTCATGTCGTCGGTGAGAGGGCGCGCCCCACGATGGTGAGACGCGGCCCGCCGTGCGGCGCGGCGCTAGACGCGCGGTGCACGGGCGCCCGCACGGATCGCGCGCCCGTGCACCGCGCCTCTAGCGCCGTCCATGTCCCGTGCAACGCCGTGCGTCCGCGCCTCGCCCCCGGCGCCCCTCCTCAGGAGGAGGCGCGTCCTCCTACCAGGGCCATTATCGCATGCATGGTGGGGGTGTCAAGGAACACGCGGGCCGCGCACCCCACGCGTCCGCGCCCGCCCCAGCGGCGCGGCGCCGGGGCGGGCGCGGCGGGGCGGGCGCGCCTGGTCCCCGCACAATCGTGGGGCGCGCCCTACCTACAGGCCCGCAGGCCCGCCCCGCGTTGGTGATGGCGGGAGCCGTGGGCCTGACCTTAAAAGGTCATGGCAGGGACCTGACCTTAAAAGGTCTCTTGGCGACCAGCGCGGTGGCTACCCCGACCGCTGGACGGCGCGCGTGCCGCGCCCAGCCAGACCTTTCAGGTCCGTCCTCTGCTATGACCTTTTAAGGTCAGGCCGCATCTCACCATCGCGCGGCGCACTCTCGGTGAGATGGCCGAGTGTCACGTACTCGCTGTAGTGTACCGCCGGCTTTTCAGCACTAACTCGGTCTCCGTACGCATGACGAATGCGCCCAGCGTGACCATCCACCGGGTCGCCGGCAAGCCAAGGCGCGTGCCCCAGGCCGCGCGCGCAACACGGCCATGAAATAACGCTGTGGGAGTGGATGTGGAGCCGCAAGATTGATCGGCCCTTCGACACTCTCGGATGCGAGGAGAAACCGCACAGCGCGCACGAAATCACGGTCGTGAATCCAGGATATGTACTGCCGACCTCCGGCTATGGAGCCGCCTAACCGCCGTCGCGTGAGGTCGAGAAACGCAGCGAAGGGTCCGCCGCGGTCTGGAGACATGACCATACGCTGCTGGAGCGTGCGCTCCCCCTCGCAACCCTCGGCCTCCGTTTGAAGCGGGTCCGTGCGTTGATCGTTGCCGCCGACGACGTAGCCCGTGCGGCGTTGTTCGACGACATGGATGTACACGACGATCGCTAATGAGAGTGTTCGCCATGGACCTCGTCGATCGAGACGGCAATCGGCTCCGCATTGCCACCCCGAGAGCGCCCGGATCGTAGTCGCGGGCTAGCGCCAGGCCCCGTATACTACCTTTATGAAAGTGCTTGTGATTGGTTCGGGCGCGCGTGAGCACGCCCTGGTCTGGAAGCTCGCTCAGGAGCCCGTGGCGCGCGACCTGTACTGCGCTCCCGGCAACGCCGGAATCGGCCGCATCGCCGGCAACGTGGCTATCGACGCCGACGACGCCGAGGGGCTGGCCGCGTGGGCCGACGAGCATAAGATCGACCTAACCGTGGTCGGGCCCGAGGCGGCGCTTGCCGCCGGAGTCGTCGATGTCTTCGCCGCGCGTGGCCTGCGCATCGTCGGCCCACGTGCCGCCGCCGCGCGCATCGAGAGCAGCAAGGTCTTCGCCAAGGGTTTCATGGCGCGGCACGGTATTCCCACCGCCGCCTTCGAGCTTTTCGACGACGTGGAGGCGGCGCGCCGCTACACCAGCGCGCGGGCGCTGGACGATTATCCGGTCGTGATCAAGGCCGACGGTCTGGCAGCGGGCAAGGGTGTCGTCGTGGCCGCGACGCCCGACGAGGCGGCGGCGGCGCTGGATGCGCTGGCCGCCCTGCCCGGCGGCGCCGGCGTGCGCATCGTGGTCGAGGAGTTCCTGCGCGGGACGGAACTCTCGGTGATCGCTCTCACCGACGGGACCACTGTGTTGCCCCTGCCCGCCGCCCGCGACTACAAGCGTCTCGGCGACGGCAATACCGGCCCGATGACCGGCGGCATGGGCGCCTACTCGCCGCCGAGTATGGCTACTGACGAGTTGCTCGACCAGGTGCGGCGGGAGATCCTGGAGCCGGCCGTGCGGGGGCTGGACGCCGAGGGCGCGCCCTACCGCGGTTTCCTCTACGCGGGGTTGATGATCACCCCCGAGGGACCACGCACGCTCGAGTTCAACGCGCGCCTGGGCGACCCTGAAACGCAATGCCTCCTGCCACGCCTGAAGAGTCCGCTCCTGCCGCTGCTCTTCGCCATCACGGAGGGGACGCTCGCCGAGGTCACGCCGGTCTGGCGCCCCCAGGCGTGCTGCGCCGTGGTAGTCGCCTCGGGCGGCTATCCTGGCCCTATGGAGACGGGATACGGTATCCTGGGACTCGAAGAGGTGGAGAAGGGCGTGGCCGTGTTCCACGGCGCCACGCGCGATCCTTATATGAAGGGCACGACGGCGGCGCCGGAGCCGCAGAAGCGCGAGCGCGTGGGAGGATTCGCCATGTTTGGGTTCGGGCGCAACCGTGGCGCGCGCATCGACCGCCAGGCCCGTCAGTCCGTCGGTGACCCCTTCAGCCGCACCATCACGATGGGCGGCCGCGTGCTCACCGTCGCCGCGCTGGGCGATACGGTGGCGCTGGCCCGCGCCGCCGCCTACCGCAACGCCGAACGCATCACGTTCACCGACCGCTATTACCGCAGTGATATTGCCGCCGATGATTAGAAAGCAGGCCCTCAGCCCCCGACCCCCTCTCCCTACCCGCGGGAGAGGAGGGGATGCTCGCTTGATGATTCATCGCATAGCAGTCGTTTTTTTCGCCACAGTAGCCCTGTTTTTATCCGTATCATTACCACAGGCGCACGCCAGACGTTCCGACGCAGCGCCAACCGCGGGCTTTGCCGTGTCGAGTGGGACGCCGACCGCGGTCCCGACAGTCGCGCCCACGCCGCTGCCGTCCGCGCTGCTGCCTCCGGTTTACTACCAGAACGGCCCCCGCGTCTACGCCGCCTATCCCGACGGCAGCGGAGCGGTACTCGTGGCGACGTTGCCGACGGCGCCAGTGAGCGAGACGGTGCGGCCACAACTTCTGCCCGACGGACGCCTGCTCTACGAGACCAATGTGGCGGCCTCGACCTTCGCTGCGGTCGACCGCTTCGGCCGCGGCTCCGGCATCCGCACGCCCGCTCTGTCTCCCGGTGAGACGGTGTGGTCGGTCGCGCCGTCACCCGATGGCCGCTCCCTGGCCTGGCAACTCTTCGCGCCGCTGCCGCTCCCCAGCTACGTCCTCAGCACGGGCGTCGGACGCGTGGTGCTGACGGGGCGTTTCGGCGAGGGCGGGACGACGCTTTTTACGACGCGTGCGGACGCGCGCCTTGGCGCGGTGCAGACGCTGCTCAGTTGGCGCGCCTCGTCTTTATATAGCTCGGGTGATCCGACCCTGCTGCTACAGGACCTCTACGGGGCCGTCGACGCGGCCAACGGCGTGGGACTCAACACGGTGCGTGGGCTGATCGAGTACGACCCCGCCATCGCCGACATCGTGAACGACTACCTGCCGCCGCTAAGTTCGGATGTTCCGCCACGACGCGCCCTGACTGTCTCGGCCGATGGGACATGGACGGTGTACGGCGACGCCAATGCGTTCACTCCTTCGGGCGACGGTCCGCCGCTGGCCCGTCGCATCGCGGCCCTCAATCTGAACACCAACCAGGACCTCGCGCTCGACACGGCCAGCCGTTACCCGACGACGCAAGCGCTCACCCAGACGGTGCGGCGCAAGGTCGGGACACGCGTGGTCACGACGCGTGTATCCGCGGGGACCCTGCGGCTATACCAGTATTTCAGTCATAATGTCTACGTAGCGCCCGGCGATGGCCGCGTGCTGTATACGCTGCTGACCGTCAGCTACCCACGAGGGGCGCGGCTCCCACAGACGCGACACACCGCGTTGGTGGCGACGATGGATGGCGCGTCGCGCGTGGCTATCGCCTCGGGGGACGCGGAGGGCGCGGGTTGGCTGGACAGCCATACCGCGGTCATCAAGCGCGCTGGCGGTCTCTATAGTGTCAACGTCGATTCCGGCATCATGACGAAGCTGGCCTCTGGCGCGCGGGGGTCGCTGTATTTTATCGGAGTGAGGGCAAGATGAAACTGGTGATGGCCTTCTCGGCGACTCTCGCGATCCTGCTGGCTGTCCCCGGCTATGCGCCCACGCATCCGTCAGCCGCGCCGGCGCTCTCAGTAGAAATGCTCGCACATCCGGTGGAAAGGCAGGCGTCTCTACTGGGAGCGCCAGGGCGTATGGCCATACGCCGCTATATCAGCCGGCCGGCTGTCGAGGGTACACGCCTCGCCACTAGCGGCGAGGCGTCCGGCAACCGGAGCCGGCTGGACAGTCAGCGGACTGACGCCAGCGCTCCCCGTAGGACCGCGACGCCGACGCGTACAAGTCAGCGCGGCGCCAACACTCCCAGCCCCCGTAGGACCGCGACGCCTGCCTCGCATTCCGTCCTCGCGGCGCCGACGGCGACCGCCAGACGTACACAGCCCCGTGCGAAACCGTCAGCGACAGCGACGCGCACGCCGATGCCACAACCGACAAAACGTGCGCCGGTCCACGCGACGCATCGGCCCTACTCCTGGATGGCCCAGACGACGCTGCTGACGATCTACGGCCGCGCCTTTAGCACCGCGCCGATCCTCGGCCGCCTGGGCATGGACGATAATTTCACGCAGATGGAGTGGCAAGTCCAACCGTACGCGCGCGGCATCAAGGCGAACAACGGCGGGACCGATCCGCGCATCACGGTGCACCTGATCTACGCCATGGCCGTCCCCTGCGGCGTCACGGGCAACTGCCTGTACTACCTCGATGACGCAGGCGTAGATATCGTCAAGACCTACATCACGGAGGCCGCGCGCCGCCATTGGCTCGTCATTCTGGACGACCAGCTTGGCCGCTCCGACCCGGCCACCGAGATGCAGCGTATTATCTCCAAGGGCTACCTGAAGTACGACAACGTGGAGGTCGCGCTCGACCCGGAGTTCCGCACTGCCGCCTACCAGCCTACCCCCGGCATCCCCGTCGGCACGGTCAGCGCCGCCGAGCTCAACGCTGCAGGGGCCATGCTCAACGCCTACGCCGCGCGTCTCGGCCTGCTGCATCGCAAGATTATGATGGTTCACCAGTTCCGCGAGGATATGATCACGGACCGGCAGACACTGCGGCAGGATCTCTTTTACGTCGACACCGTCATCGTCGCCGACGGCTTCGGGCCGCCGGGGCTCAAGGCGCACATCTACGACGAACTGCTCGGTCCGGGCGTCTCGGACGCGATCCACTGGCGCGGGATCAAGCTGTTTCCCTTCAACCAGTATGAGGGAGCCGGCCACGGCGACTTCCCCGAGATGACGTGGCCACAGGTCTTCGGGCGCGCGCCGGCGCTGGACGGCGGGACGGGGTTCGCCGTCCAGCCGATCCCGAACGTGGTGGTGATCGCCTAATACCCTCACTTTCACGGCCCTCACCCCCGACCCCTCTCCCTGACGCGGGAGAGGGGAGCCGCCCGTCATGTCTCCTGTGCGCGGGAGAGAGGTTGGGGGTTGAGGGATAGCTTTTGAGGATAGAGTCATAGACGCGACGATACTGGGCGCGGGAACGAGCGCGCGTGAGCGCGACGTGGGGCGGCGCGCGGCGTGGGGCTGGCGCCTGTTGCGCGACGTGGGACTGCCGCTGCTGCTGACGCGCCTCGCGCTGCTGCTCGTGACCCTGACGGCGCAGCACTGGCCTCAGAGCGTGCGCGCGCTGATCCTACCCGACTCCGTTGGCTTCCACTCGCAGGCCCCGCGCGTTGGCAACCTGGAACTCAGCGGATGGTACGAGTGGGATGCGGCGTGGTACCTACGTATCGCGGCGAATGGTCCGCAAATGGGCTACAGTCACTACGTCACGAGTGACGTTCACCATTTCAGCGCCTTCGCCTTCTTCCCGTTGTACCCGCTGACCGTGCGCGCGGCGGCGACGCTCACGCCTGGCGCCCTCGACCCGATACCAGCCGCGCCCAACGGCGGCGCGCCGCGCCCGTCCTTGCTCGTCGTCGCGCTCGTCGTCTCCAACGTCATCTTCGCGCTGGCGCTCGCGGCGCTCTACCTGCTGGCCCTGGCGCGCGCGGGGCCGGCGGCGCGGCGTGCGGTCTGGCTGCTGTGTCTGTTCCCAACGAGCGTCTTTTTTTCGGCCCCCTACAGTGAGGGTATGTTCCTGCTGTGGCTTGTGCTGTTCTTCCTCATGCTCCAGCGCCAGCGCTGGTGGCTGGCCGGGTTGTGCGGCGCGCTGGCCGCCGCCACGCGCTCGCTCGGCGTCGCGCTCGTGCTGCCGTACCTGGCGGCCTACGCGCAGCAGGTCATCTTTGCCCCTCACCCCCTACCCCTCTCCCCCAGGGGGCAAGGTGAGCGTGATGTCGCCTCCCCCTCTCTCGCGTCAGGGGATGCTGTCTCCCCCTCTCCCGCGTCAGGGAGAGGGGGGCTGGACCGTCGGCCGCAGCGGGGACCCCACGGAGTGGGGAGTGGCCAGTTAGCCATGGGGTGGGGGATGAGGGCCGTGAGGGCGCTCTTGCCCGCTGCGCTGATCCCCTGCGGGATGTTGGCCTACATGGCCTACCTGGGACTGGCCTGGCACGATCCGCTTTTATGGCGCAAGGCGGAAGATGCATGGAGTCGTTCGTTCCAATTGCCTTGGGTTGGCATCGTCGAAGGTATCCGTTGGTCACTGTGGCACTGGTCACACTTTCATGAACTGTCACAACCAAATTGGCGCGGGCTAACCGATGCGCTCTACGCACTGGTGTTCCTGGCGCTAACCGCATTGGCCTGGCGCGATTTCGATTGGTCCGAGCGCGCCTACGCCGTGGTGTTCTGGATCTATGTGCTCTGCACACCCAACGTCAAAACCCTCCCCGACTACAACGACACGTTAATTTCGATGGGGCGCTTCCTCCTGGTGCTGGTCCCGCTGTGGCTGTGGTTGGGGCGTTCGCGCTGGCGTACCCTGCCGGTGGCGCTGCCCTCAGCGCTATTCTTTCTTGTCTATGCCGGACGCTGGGTGCTGGGCGGATGGATCGGGTGACACCCCCACCCCCCGCCTGGGTCTCTCTTCTCGCCCCCCCCGCCCCCTCCGGGGGAGCCTGGGGAGATGCCTCCCCCCAGACCCCCGCCAAACGCACAGCGTGGGTGTCATGGGGCCTGAGCATGGGAGACGGCCTGCGGCATCTGGCGACCATGCTCACCAGCACCTTCCTCATCATCGGCCGGAGCGTCTGTTTGGCGGGGGTCTGGGGGGAGGCATCTCCCCAGGCTCCCCCGGAGGCGCGCTGGACCGTCGGCCGCAGCGGGGACCCCACGGAGTGGGGAGTGGACAGTCAGCCATGGGCGGGGGGGGCGAGGAGAGAGGCCCAAGTGGGGGGGGCGAGGAGAGAAGCCCAAGTGGGGGGCGGGCGAGGAGAGAGGCCCAGGCTCCCCCCGAGGCGCGGTGGGCCGCCGGCCGTAACTGGTGGGTTAGCCAGTCACGGACGGGATAGTGAGGGACTCCTCTACCTCATCCCCCTGCTCCTACCGCTCATATTCTTCGCGCCGTACCTCGGCGGCCATATCGTGCCGTTCGGCGTCGACATCGTGCTGCTGAACTACCCGCTGCTCACGCTGGTGGCCCACGCCCTGCGCGCCGGCTACCCGGTGTTGTGGAACCCTTTTAGCGGCGGCGGCTATCCGCTGGCGCCCTTTGGGGCCCTGCCCTTCTATCCCTCGACGTGGCTGCTGGCGCTGCTGCCCGTCGCGGCGGCGATGGATTGGACCTATGCGCTTGACCTCGTTATCGGCGGGTTGGGCGCGTACGCCTTGGCCGCGCGGCTGGGCATACGGCCGGCGGCGCGGCTTGTCCCCGCGATAGCATACCCATTTAGCGGCTTTATTCTGGCGCATGTGCTGGCCGGCCATTTTCTGGAGGTCGGGTTGATGGCCTGGTTCCCCATGGCGCTGGTCGCGCTGCACTGGGCGCTCGACGCCTCGTCGGGGAGCACGGCGCTGCGGCGCGGCGTGCTGTGCGGCGCGGCCTTCGGTATGCTCGTCCTGGCTAACGGCGTGAGTTGGCTCATCTTCGTTGGCTACCCGCTCATCCTAGTGGCTTTGGCGCTCTCGTTAGTGGCTATACGCGCGGCGGGTCGGCGCGGCGAGGGGATAGCGCCAGCCGCGTTGCGCTGTGCGCTGGCGCTGGCCGTGGCTGGCCTTGTCGGCCTCCTGATCAGCGCGGTCGTGCTGCTGCCGCTACAGAGCCTCGTCGGCGAAACGCTACGCGGCAGCGGGCCTATGAGCTTCCCGCGGCTGACACGCACTTCCGAGCCGCTGGCCGGACTCGTCCTGACCGTGGCTCCCGGCCTGTTCGGTTCCGACGTCACGGGCACGTACTGGTTCCCCAACTCTGACGCCTATTTCCAGGAAGTCTACACCTACCTGGGGCTGCCTGTGCTTGCGCTGGCCCTGACCGGCATCGTGGCGGGGCGCCGGCGCGCGGTCATCAGGCTCTACGCCGTGCTGGCCGCGCTGGCGCTGGCGCTGGCGCTGGGGGCGCAAACGCCGCTCTATAACGTGCTCTACCACCTGGGTCCTGGCTTCGATGTGGCGCGCACGCCCGCGCGCTGGATGCTCGTGGTCACGCTTGCTGTCGCCATGCTGGCCGGCGTCGGCGCCGACGCGCTCCTTTCTATAGGTCGGAAGTCGGAAGTCGGAAGTCGGAAGTGGACCGCTAACTTCCGACTTCCGACTTCCGACTTCCGACTAGGCCCCCTGACGCCGCTCGCGGCGCTGGCCGGCATGCTGCTGCTGGGTCTGCTGGGCGTCGCTGTCGCGGCGGTGCTGCCGCTCGACCATGCGCGGGCAGGGGCGGCGGCCCTGCGCGGCGCGACCCTTGGGCCGGCCCTGGCGCGCCTGCTTGTCGTGGCGGCGGCCACGGCGCTGGTCGTCCTGGCTGTCCCTCAGCTGCCCCGGCCGGCGGGGGCGGCGCTGCTCGTGGTCCTGGTGACCGTCGACCTGTGGAGCGCCAACGCGCCACTGATCTACCCGCTCGATCCGGCCCCGTACTACCGCAATGCCGCCGTCACTCTGGTCCAGGGGCGTGAGGGGACGGGACGCGTGTGGTCGTTGGACCGCGCGGTCCCGTTGCGCCTGGGTATGCTCGACCGGCGCACGCTCGACATTGAGGACTTCGCGCCGCTCACGCTCTCGGACTATTATCTGTTCACGCACCCTACCAAGACGTTGGGACAGATCGACACGGGCATGGCGCGCGCCGACGATATCGCGCCCTACAATAGCCGCATCGCGGACGTGCTGGGCGTGTCGACCGTGTTGTCGCGCCGGCCCCTATCCGACCCCAGTCTCGTGCCGCTGAGTGTTGTGCGCGTTCCATACTATGGCGTGCTGCAGGGCGATTGGTCGCACCCCGGCGCGCACCCCGGCCCCGCCTACGCGTATAACGTGACGTCACGCTTGCCCTTCGCCCTGCCGCTCTACGCCACGCGCGTCGTTCAGCCGGGGCAAGCGCGCGCGGACGTCTTCGCGCCGGGCTTCGATCCCCGGCGCGTGGCGCTGCTCGACAGCGCGCGCACAGGGCCGCCCGCGTCCAACCCGCTGCTCGACGCGTGGCGGCGGTTCCTGCGTCCACCGGCAGGACAACCGACGCAGGCGGGGCCTGGCGTGACGCGGCTCGGGGGCGCGGAGAATGGCGTCACGCTACGTGTGACGATGCGGCATGCGGGGGTGCTGCTGCTCGACCAGATCTACGACAAGGACTGGACGGCGACGGTGCGGGACGAGACGCCGGACAAATCCGGCGAGTACGCTGTCGCGCTACGCCGCGCCGACGACCTGCTCACGGCGCTGCCGCTGGCGGCTGGGACGCATACAGTGACGCTCGTCTACGCCCCGCCGTCGTATCTGTACGGCGCGCTCCTCTCGCTGCTCGGCTACGCGCTCGTCTTCGCCGCCGCGCTCACGGGGGCGCCTAAGATGTCGTATCTACGGGGATCGCGCTAACGACTTATCGACGGCGATCCCAAATAATTCGTTAGCGCGCAGACGTCTCGGGGTCAGGCCGCGAGAAGCGAGGGGAACGTCTGCTGCTGCCAGTAACGGTCCCAGTCGCCGTTGAGGCGCAGCGTGCGCAGGCGCATGAGCGCGACGCTGGTCTCCTCGCTCCAATGCATGCCCTGGTTCTTCTGGCGGCGCGCGACGAGCAGGTCGTTGGTCTTTTCGGCCTGGCCGCTGCCGCTGTATTGGCGCTGACGATGGCGCTCCCGATAGCAGGGGATGGCGGTCCGGCGGGCTTCCAGGTAGGTGATCCACTCATCGAGCGGGACGGCGCGGGGCGGGCGGCGCTTTGGCCTCCGCCCGGAACGCCTCAGCCGTGGCGATGGCCCCGTCCACGTCGCCGCGCCAGAGCAGGCGGCCCATGGTCCCCAGGAAGCGCACCCGCGTGGGCTTGTCGCGGCAGACCTGCGTGGCGACCTGGTAGCAGCGGTGGTGCAGGTGGGACCAGTCCAAGATCAGGGTGGCTCCGCACAGTGCGAGCGTGGTCTGGTAGAAGTCGCGCAGCCAGCGGCCTCCGTCGGCGAGGAAGACCACCCGTCGCGGCGCGACACCCCCCGGTGTGCCCTGACAGAGCGCGCAGAGGACAGCGAGCGTCGCCAGGACGGTCGCCTCCCTCCCGCTGACGCAGCGGTAGCCGTCCGCCGTGGCTACGCGCGGTGCGCAACTCCCAAAACTGTCGCCGCTGGGGTCGCCGTGTGAGCACCTCGTCCACGCTCGCCACGACCTCAGCGGGGCCGACCTCCGGCCCCAGGCGGCGCAGGTCCTCCGTGGCGGCGTCGGCGCGCCCGCCGCGAGCGCCTGGTCCACCGTCGCGCTCAACGCCGCTGGCCCGCCCGCCGGCGCGGGGTCCGGGCCGGGAGCAAGCGCGGTCGCAGGTCTCCTGCGGTGGCGTCCCCACGGGCCAGCGCCGCCCGCACGCGTGTCACCTCGGCCCCCTCCGCCTCCGCCAGGGCCGCGCCGTGTTCCCGCACCACCGTGCGTCGCGTGCTCGCGCACAACACGGCTTTCGTCGCGGGGACCGTCGCCGTCGCCGGGACCGTCTGGGTCTGCCAGCCGAGAAGGCGCTCCACCGTCACGAAGGGCAGCGTGTCCGGCAGCAAGCACGCCAACTCCTGTAGCCCCCGCGTGATCACGAGACCCCCATGCGGCGGCAGCGCCGCGTTCCCCGGCGTCACATGCTGCCCTGTGCGGCCATACTCAAGCACCTGCCGGCGCACCCTCAGGCGTCCAAATCGGCTGGCGACCGTCACCTCATCTGTCCCGTCGCACCGCCACGCCGCAGGGAGGGAACGGCGCCGGTGCGCCGCTACCGCCGCCGCATCCGTCGCCTCCCATTGCGCCTGCAACACCCGCCGCAGGATCGCCTGCCCCCGCTGGTGCGTCGTCTCCTCCATCACATCGTGCCCTCCCTATCCGCTGTGTCCCTCCTATTGTCATCGTGAGGCCTAGCCATACCCCATCTGCCCCCCTCTGGTCTCTCCTAGTCCATCCCAGGATGTCTGCGCGCTAACGAGAATTCACAGACCCTCGCTACGAGACAGCCGCAGCGAGTTCCGCCTGCGGGGACGACTGGGTTGCGGCTGGGAGCGTCGCGGTGAACAAGGCGCCGCCCGCGCCGGCGTTGGCGGCGACGAGGTCGCCGCCGTGCGCGCGCAGGATGCGCCGTGCAATGGTGAGCCCTAGGCCCGCGCCGCCGGTCTGCCGATTGCGCGAGGTCTCGCCGCGGTAGAGCGGGGTGAACACATGCGGCAGGTCGTGCGCGGCGATGCCCGGCCCGCTATCCTCGACCGCGAAGATGAGGCAGGAGCCTTCGCGCCACAGGCGCACCTCGATGCGGCCGCCAGCGGGTGTGTGGCGCAGCGCGTTGTCGATCAGATTCCCGACGACGCGCGCGAGCAGTTGCCCGTCGCCGACCAGCGCGCACGGCTCCTCTGGCTCGGCCAGCGCCAGCGCGACGCCTTTGGCGCCCGCCAGCGGCTGCGCGCCTTCGACCGCCTCACGCAACAAGGCGCCCAACTCCAGCGGCGCCCGCTCCGGCTGCAGCTCCAGATACTCCAGGCGCGTGTAGTCGAACAGGTCGGCGATCAGCCGCTCCAGGGCGTCGGCCTTCGCGCTGCATGCCGCGACGTAGTGCGCCCTCTTCTCGGGCGTCGCGGCCACGCCGCTCTCCAGCCCTTTCAGATAGCCGCGCAGCATGAACAGGGGCGTGCGCAGGTCGTGCGCGACGGCGCCGATAAACAGCTTGCGTTCCTCCTCGAGCCGCCGGCGCTCCGCTTCGAGCGCGGCCTGCCGCTCCAGCGATTCGCGTAGCGCGGCGCTCATGCCCTCCAGCGCCGCCCCTACTTCCGCCACCTCGCGCGCCGCCGACGAGGGCACATGCACATCGAGGTCACCACCGGCGATTCCGTCCACAGCTCGGTTCATCGCGGCCAGCGGCCGCAGGACGGAGCGCCCCAGCAACCACATGGCGATGGCCAGGACCAGCAGGACAGCGCCTAGGGCGGCGAGGGGCCACGACCAACCCGATGGCGATCCGGGCGCGGGTCCGGTGAACCAGAGGAAAGCGCTACCAACAGGCGTGGCGTGTCCACCGGCGCCGGAGGTCGCGCGCGCGATCACGATCTTTTCAAAGGTCAGCGCCTGCGCCGGAACGCCCGCTCCATCTGTACCCAATCCTGTCTGTTGGGTCGTGCGCGTCGTGGTCGACGTGTCGAAGCCCAGGAACGTGGGCGCGCCGGGGGGCATATAGGCGAGGCGCCCCGCTGACCCGGCGGGCAATGACGCCAGTTGCGCCTCCACGCCCAACGCGGCGAGCGCCGGTCCCGCGCCGCGCTGCCACGCGGGACTGCTCCACCGCGTCGCATCGGTCCCGATGATGTGACGGACGGCGGCCAGCCTGGCCCCATCCGCCTGGCGCTGCCACGAGAACATCGCCAGGCTGAGCACGATCTCGGCCACGACAATGCTCACAATAATGGCGATGATGGTTAGGCTCAGCCAGGCGCGGAGGGGGAGCGTCCGCCCACGACGCCTCATACGCGTCATTGCCGTATCCCTTCGAAGCGGTAGCCCACGCCCCACACGGTAGCAATGTAGCGCGGATGGGCCGGGTCCTCCTCGATCTTCTCGCGCAGGCGGCGGATGTGCGTCGTCACCGTGCTCTTATCGCCGTAGGACTCCCAGCCCAGCTCAAAGAGGCGATCGCGGCTAAAGACCTGCCGGGGGTGCTCGGCGAACAGGCGCAGCAGCGCGAACTCGCGCGCGGGCATCGGCGTCACGGCCCCATCGACGCGCGCCTCGTGCGCCCGCACGTCGATGACCAACCGCCCGAAGTCCAGTACCTCGTCGCCAGCACTTCGCGTCGCCGGGGCAGTCGCTCGATAGCGGCGCAACACGGCGTGGACGCGCGCCACCACCTCGTCGGGCGTGGCCGACTTGACCACATAGTCGTCGCCGCCAAGGCGCAGGCCGCGGATCTTGTCGCTATCTCCGTCCTTGGCGGAGAGGAACAGGATGGGCGTGTCGGCCGTGTCGTGCGCTTCGCGCATGCGCCGGCAGACCTCGAAGCCGGAGGCGCCGGGCATCATCACGTCGAGCAGGACGCAGTCCACGCGCTCGCGGGCCAGGGCCGCCAGCGCCTCGGCGCCGTCGCGCGCCACGCGGACGGCGAAGCCGTCGACTTCAAGGAAATCGCGCATCAACTCAACAATGCCGTCCTCGTCGTCCACGACGAGGATAGTAGGCTGTTGCGCCATATCATCTCTCCTTTGGTTGATGGTCGATGGTCGATCCAAATTCTAGCCCTATTATGACGCATGGCGAGGGGCGCGCGATGGAATGGCGCGGACTATTCAAGAACTGTTCAGAAACAGTTCAACACTAACTAGCGAGGCTCCGCCTCAGACCGACGAGACATGACGCGAAAACGTGACTCAATCGCACCATGTTTGCCTGTAGTAGGAGTCCAACCTTGCTCTGAGACTGCGCTCAGAGCAAGTGGCTCCTGGCG
>JAABUL010005323.1_pt1 | contig 16145 bp, 3 predicted proteins | sample 5559151 | NCBI WGS metagenome assembly JAABUL01 (sample SAMN10711876, study PRJNA513368) | rock metagenome | isolation source: Antarctica rocks | place: Antarctica: Victoria Land, Pudding Butte sud | reverse complement strand
ATTGACGTTTGGGAGAGAACGTCGAGGGAGAGGGTCTCAATGCCAGCTTTCTTAATATTCGTCATCTTAGACGTATCCCGGGCTGTTGCGTACACGTGGAGGCCGGCGCGGTGGAAGGAGAGCGCGAGGGCTGCACCGAGGCCGCCGTCGGAGCAGCCTGTGATCAGGACGGTGCGACGAGAATTCGACATCGTTCTGTTGACGGGACGATGGGAGTTGATGGAATCGTCGAGAGATGAGTTGGTTCTTTTTCTCTCTTTGGCACCTCTGATAGGGCGGGTATGGAGGATCAGATAGAGGTTGTGGGGTTCGATGCTTGTATCGCCCTTGCTGGCGGGAAGGGGCGCTCATAATAAGTGAAACACGAGCGCGGATCGACGGATGTCCGGAGAAACAGATTGGAATTGATGTACCGCGCCGGACGAACATACTCGAAATACTCCGGGCGTCGGCTTTTCCCAAAGAAGCTTAGCGGCCAGCCTACACTTGCCTTCCGAGGGTTGGTTGAAAAGTCCCTGCCGATATTTTGCTTGGCAGGCGAGACAAAATCGGCAGGGACTTTTTCAACCGACCCTCGTTCGGGCACTATTCATCCACTCGCGGACTTTATCTGGATGATTGCGCCTGTTGGTATCTGGGCTAAGCCGAAAGCGGTCGGTATTGCGAAACATCTAACCGCTCCAACCGTAGAAGCAACGGTGATAGCCGCCACGATAATCGCGTGGTGGTCATAGTCAGTGCTCAATGCCTTCTAAAATCTCACAATTAGATCTTCTTTCAATGTTTGAGATCATCTAGGGCCATATACTAACCATGCAGGAATGCTGGCTGATAATCCGAGATAGTGGGAGAAATCTCACCTTCTTGAAGATAGGCTGCTTATATTTGTTTAATGGCGCCCAGATCAACGCACGGCGAGGCTGTATATATCTTTTAGCCTCGGATCTTACTGTTCTCTGTGGGATTGGCCTGATCCTACGCTACCTTGATTACGACTATATCTGCCATAGCTGACAGATGGGGTCTGACGGGGGTAATCTACCCTTCAACTCAAGCCGCTCCCTTCGTCTTACTGTATCTTCCCTATCCGATTTCACTCTCCCCTTACCGTGAGCCTACACCACCTTGGAGCACTAGCAAATGATTCTGAGTTCCGAACATGGAAGAGATAGGACGACGACAGCAAGCCGGATTTGCGTGCGAAGAATGCAGGAGGAGGAAAGCTAGATGTGATCGGGCTCGTCCCAAGTGTGGATACTGCTTGGAAACCGACGCCGTCTGCATCGTTATCAACAAGAAAATTCAAAGGGGTCCAAAGAAGGGTCATATGACTGCGCTACGGTCACAGATAGGTTCGGGCACCTTCATCTTTCATCCTCAGCAGCTTTGCTTCTCCAACTTCGACGCTTCTGCTTTTCTACCATCAGCAAGTCGTGGCTCTGTCCCTGCCATATCCGCTTTTGAGCTCCTTTACCAACATCTACGTGTGCACAGAAACCCTCCAGTGGCAATTGAGCCAACAAGGAGGCTCCAACACGGACAGCAGCGATGCTACACCCGCCTCTACGATGCCGGAATGGGATCCTGATGGAGGACAGGCGCCCCATGAATTCGAGATCGAATCCGGGGATTTGGACTTCAGCGGCCTCGAAGAGGCCGATCTCTCGAATATCTGCTTCCCATCGGCGGCAGTGGGCATCAAACCAGCAGCGCCGGTCGACACTGGACGGCCGTATTGGTCGGCAGGCTTGCAAGTGGATAATTATGGCCTAGCCATGACCGCGATCCCCACAGAGGTGGAATCGATGCCGTTAGACCTCTACTCGTCCGACCCCACTCTTTCTTATTCAACAGAGCCCATCACCCCGGCCGACAACAGAGACACGGCTATGACAGACCTCATGCGGGCCGACTTGGACCAAGTATTTTTTGACCGGGTGTATCCGGTTCTCCCCATCATCTATCATCGCCGTTATTTTTCCTGGGCAGATAAGGAGCATCCCGGAGCCACTCGGGCCTGCCTCCGGTCGGCCATGCGCGCAATGGCGGCCGCCATGTCAGCGCCCGGTCGCCGTGTCTGCGATCAGCTCTATGCCGAGACATGCCACCTGCTCGAAGCCCATAAGATTGGTTCAAAAGCAGATATATCGGTCGAGTACGTCCAGGCGTGGCTGCTGTTGGCACACTATGAGCTTCTGCGTGTGGGCGAGTATCAGGCCATGTTGACGGCAGGCCGCTGCCTCCGACTTGTGCTTATGGCGCGTCTTTCCGACATCGATTCCCCCGGGCCCGACGGTATCGATTATCCACAGGCTTCCCCTGTCCTTATTAACCGCGAAAATGTCCGCGGGGACACTTTTTCGATCGTGGAGGAGCAGAGACGGGTGTTCTGGCTCAGCTTTTGCCTGGACCGCTCTCTCTGCCTGCGCAACGAGTACCCCCTCACGCTGCAAGAAGACATGGTAAGTGCCTCCCCTTGGCGTTCGAGCGGAATCCGGATAGAAGTGAAACCCTCCGTCGCTGACCAAAACCCCCAATCTGTAGATCTGCGTCCGCCTCCCCGCTCCCGAAGCCAACTTCCAAAACAACCAATCCATCCGCACCACTTTCCTACCAGAAGCCATATCAGCCCCGCAAAACACCCCACCCCTATCTAGCTTCGCCGAATGCATCCTCGCCGTAACCCTCCACGGCCACTGCCTAGCCCTCCAACGCTCCCCCCCTTCCCCCGACCCCATCACAAACCCCGCCGATACCAACCCATCCTTCTGGCCGCAACGAAAACGCCTCGCCCTGGCCGTCGACACCCGCCTCCGCGTGCTCGGCACCTCGCACGGGTCCGGCCCCCTCGACTCCGACCCCATGCTCCTGTTCGCCAACATGCTCGCCCACAGCGCCGTCATCCGGCTCGGCCACGCCGCGCAGCGCTCGCCGTCACTCGCGGGCTGGCGCTCCGTCGACAAACAGGGCACCATTGCCTCATACCGGAACCGGGCCCTGAACGCCGCCGCCGAGATGGTCCATCTGGCACGGCAGATCCCGTCTTTCAGTGCCGTCCGCGCGCACCCGTTCCTGCCAGACCCGGTCGGGTGCGCGATCGGGTATCTTACCAACCCCACTAATACCACTGCTGCTGCCAAGGGGGGCGAGATGACAGTGACAGCGACCGAGGGCGGTATCCATGATCTGCTGAGGCTGTTGAGGGCCATGCAGGATAAGAATGGTTTGGCGAGCGCGTACCTAGATGACACTTAGCGGGATTCGGGCCTGGGGGGTTAGGGACGGGGATGGCAAAACGCTGTATAAAATGGAAATATCTCGATTTAATCAGATACCTTATATTACTCAAGGCTTATACCTAGGCTAGGTATATAACGTGACTCGGCGATTTTCGGCGTTTAAACGCCTATTCCCCTCCCCTCTTTATTAATATTTCGAACTAGGTTATAGATATAATCTTCTTATACCCTATATATCTACACCCTTAATCCCTCTAACCCCTAGCATCTTAGGCTTATATAGAGGTCTAGTTTACTTTATATTATTATAAGGATTTCTAGTAAGATATAAGAATAATATTAATATACTACAAGGATAACTAATAATATAGTTAAGAAGGAGATAGAAATATTAGTCCTAGTTAATATTATATCTTATATCTTATATCTTATTATTATTATTATTATTATTATTAAGTATTAAGTATTAAATATAAGAATTAAATAAGCTTTTATATATATTAATTTTTACTTATATTTATAATTAGATATAAGTTTATTATAATATAACTTAGTTATATAATTAAGTCTTAATATAAGTTATATAATATATATATACCTTACTTATAATTAGATAAATAGATATATTATTATTATATAATTTATTTATATTATATATTTATATATTTATTCTAATAAGTTTAATTCTATCTTTATAATCTATTTATCTATTAATTATATTAGAATCTAATTATAACTTATAAACAACTTCTATATTATTAGATTATATAATAAAAACTCTTTATATAATTTTTTAAGTTTAAAAGAAACTCTTATATAATATATAATATATAACTTTATAATATATCTTATTCTTTCTTTTATATAAAATAGTTTTAATATTAATTTTAATATTTAATTTATAGAACTTTAATTAATTATTATTATATATTCTCTTAAATATTAATATTTAAAATAATCTTAAAGATCTTATTACTAGCCGGAAAGATATAGGATAGTATAGGATATAGGCTTTCCTAGCTATCCTATAGGATAGGATAGGTTTAGGAGTTCTAGTCCTATCCTATTATAGGATAATATAGGTTTTCGTAGGATAATCTTATAAGATAGGATATTTATAAGACTATTTTATAAGATAGGATATTTATAGGATATCCTATAATTAATAAGTATATAATATGATTTTCTATTAAAAAACTATTTAAGAAATCTTTATTACATAGAAAGTTATAATTAGAAAGGTAATTAGAAAGGTAAAAATTAAGGTAGTTCTTAAAATATCTTACTAGTCTATAAAGGTATTAGGTTATAATAAATAAATATTATTAATAAGGATTTAAAATACTATGATTTTTAAAAATTAAATACCTAGGGATATATTTAGGACTAGAAAATAGTAACTAGAAAGGTAATTAAAAAGGTAAATAATAAGGTATTTCTTAAAATATTCTATTAGTCTATTAAGGTATTAAGCTAAAATTAATATATACTATTAAATATATTATATATTACTATATTCTATTTAAATTTTATACCTAGGGATATATTTAAGACTAGAGGAATAGTAATTAAAAAGATAATTAGAAAGGTAAATAATACCTTTTTAATTATAACTATTTATATAGTAAAAATTTCCAGAATATTTTCTTATAAAAAACTACGTTATATGCTTACTAATTATAGGATATCCTATAAATATCCTATCCTATAAAGTAGTCCTATAGATATCCTATCCTACTTAATTATTATAGTCCTAGTATAATACATCTTCTAGCGTCTCTTTTAGGCTTAGCGCCAATCGGGGCTTGGCGTACACTTATATAAATTATATAATACTAGTTAGAATATTATAGATAGAATTCTATTTATATATTAATATTAATATTAGATTAGTCTATATTAAGTCCTTAATATAATTCTATCTATCCTTTATATATAATAGCTACTAGTAAGCTATCTATAGAAGTTAATACTTTATAAAACCTTATAACTATTAAGCTATAAAATAGAGAATATAATTAAGAAGGTAATAAAATAAAATAATATAATAGGTAAGGGAGGACTATCTATACTTATAATACTACTTAAGAGAGTAATTAATTACTTAGGACCTCCTCTTTTAAAGTTAATAAAATTTTTAATATTAGTAGATTTATCTTAGAGTTAAATAGTCCTAGGTAATAATAAACCTTAAAACCCTTATATATCTAATAAAGAGGAGTAGTTAGATAAGAATAAATATAATTTATAACTTTAATAATAAAGCTTAAGAATAAAATCCTTATATATTAAAAAAGAATAAGAGTAAGGAAAAATCTTATAATAGAGTAAGAAGATATACTCTAGATATAGAAGAGGTTAATAAAGAATTTATACTTATAAATCTAAATAGTAAGAATAGAGTACTTATTAGGATTTAAATTCTAAGAGAGTTCCTTAATAATATTATATAATACCTAGATAAATAGTATATTATATTAAGAAATATAACTACTAATATAATAGAATTTTAAGGTTAAATTATATTATTAAGTTAAGATATTAAAGATATAAAACTAGAAATATTTAAACTTTCTAGATAAGTTATAAACCTTTAATCTTAAATATAATTATAAGATTATAAGACTAAGTAGATATATTATTATAAAGATAAATTTAAAACTTTATTTAATATATAAATTAAAGAGATATTAGATTTAAAATAAGAATTAATATATATTATAAAGGATATCCTTATAAATATACTTAATTAATATTTAGATAATAAAAATTATATTTAACTTAAACTTATTAATTTTTAAAATAATATTATTAATTATAAATAAAATCTAAGTAGTTATAATTAATATAAAATATTATGTTACTCCTTATACTAATTATATTAATATAAGTAAATTTAATAATAAATATCCTAATATTAAAGATTTTAATAGTATTAAAGGAAGTAATAAATAGGAAGCCTAGAGAATATACTTATTATCTAAATTTTAATATAACTATAAATTATTTAAAGAAGAATAAGTAAAGATTAATTATATTTAAAACTATTATAAGAGAGTTACCTTTAATATTATTAAGGTTAAAGTAGATATTATTAATATTAATTATTATATCTTAGTAGATAAAATATTATTAGATTTAGCTAATGTATTTATAAAATATAATTAAGAAGGTAGAGTTAAAGTTAAATTATAGAATCCTTTATTTATTATAAGAGTTAAAGATCTTAAAAAGATCTTTCCTACTTTCTTAATATAATTTATAACTTAAATTATACCCCTTAAATTAATAAAGTCTTAAAAGAGAGGCTATTTAATATAACTTATAACCTAATATCTTAAGAATAAGATTATAAATAGAATTATCTTTCTTAATTTCTAATACTTTATAATATAACTTTATTATTTTAATATATAGATAATTATTAATAGAGAAACTTGTCTTTAAAAGGGAGGTAAGGAAGATAAGAAGACTATATTTATATCTTCTTTAAATAAAGGAGGTAACTTAAGTAATAATAACTTATATTTACTTAATCTAAGAATAAGTTAGGGGATAACTTTTAATTAATATTCTAAGTATTATATTAAAATATTAAGGAGCTAAGGATATTACTTTAAATATTTAAAATCTAATTATTAGTTTTTTAATTAAGATATCCTTATTATATATAAAATAGCTACTTAGCTTATTAAAGAATAAGTCGCGGTATATCTATTTCAATTAGGAGTTAAAGATATTAATATACCTATAATAAAGTTACCTAATAATAAATTAAGAAACTAGCTCTCCCTAGTAAAGTTACTACTAGGAAGGTAGAAGCTTAAGTATATATAAGGATTAAAAAGCTAAAACTATTACTTACTTAAAAAGGAATAAATAGTATTAAACTTATAATTATCTGTTACGACTAGCTAAGTATAACAAGTAATACTTAGCAGGGGCGAATATGAAGGTATAATTAGTATGTCTTAGCACTAATCAGGATCAGGTTGATTAGTATTCGATTAGACTGATTAGGATTAGGATGATTAGTATTCGATTATACTAATTACACTCTTAGCATGAATTTCCTATATCTATATAGATGGCGATATTTCCTAGTAGATAGGAGCTCCGTACTTAACTTATATTATAATTCTAGTAATCTCCTAAGCACTGAATATAATACCTTATACTAGACCTATTTAGTATAAGCCTGCTTACCCTGCTTCCTTAACACTCCTCTTTACGAGAACTAATCATAGGTCTATCCTATCTACGGATGAAGTGAACCGTAACACTTTAAGTACCCTTAGAATAAGTACCTTAGAAAGCAGAGACCCCCCCCTAAGCGTCTAGAGTTTACGACGCCTAACTATGGATAGTAAGGATAGACCTAAGGTCGCTAGACCTAACTTATTTTACGGCGAAAGAGAAAAGCTTAAAGACTAGCTTATATAGCTTCAGCTCTACTTTACCTTTAACGGATAGACCTTACTAACGGTATAACAGCTGGCCTTCGCTATTACGTATATAAGAGGACGAGCTTAGAAGTAGGTTTATCCTTCTCTTAAGAAGTACCTTAAGGATAAAGATAATCTAGATAATTAGTATATCCGGAATTAGATAGAGAGCTTTACACGATTTCGTATTAAGATATAACGAGTCTTTAGTCCTTTAAACGAAAATAAAGTAGTTATACGAGTTATTTAGCACTTATCTTAGAAGAAGTCTACTACTAAGTATTCCACTCAGTTTCAGCAGTATATAATAAAGATAGACTGGGATGATAACATACTAATAATGATATACCGCCGCGGATTAAAGTTTAATATTAAAGAAGAACTCATGTAAACTAGAGTATAGATCGATGATCTTAATATACTAATAGCTAAAGCTATTAAGGTTAACGACAAGCTCTACGAGTTAGTAATAGAGAAATGATATAATAGTAGAACCTCTAGAATAGGATAATCAGGAATCTTCGCTGGCGATAGACTAGGAAGGCGATAGTATTAATAACGCGACCTGTATAGATATATACTAATAGAACTGGACTTTACTTAGAAATAAGACAAGGGAAAATTCAGGGGTAAGAAGTAGCTTAAAAGGGGTAAGAAAGTAGTAACCTATTATAATTATAATAAACTGGGCCACTTCGCTAGAGACTATTAGTTAAAGAATATAATGCCGCGACCGCAGTTAAATATATTAAGAAGAGTTCCATGTAACGAACCTTCTAGGGATCTAGAGAACCACGACTTAACCTACGAGTAGATAGAGGTAGAGAAACTATTAAAGGAAGTTATAAAGGGAGAACGCTATTTCGAATTTATACGAAAGGTATATCAATTTATTAAGAATCTAAAAGATTATAGAATATTACCCTAGGATATTAATATAAGAACTACGAGGTATCTTATCCTAGTAGGATAAGCGGACTTAAAACTTAAGGAAGTTCTAAAGGACCTAGTTATTAATATCTAGATAGAGGTAGACTAATTATAACGATAACTCTAAGATATTTAAGAGAAGAAGATAGAATAGGAATCTTTAGATAACGGCGAGGTTCTGGAGTACAGCTTAGAATATAGATAAGAAAGTTAAGAGAGCTTAAAGGAAGAAGCGCTACGCTATAAACTTAGCGGGGATACTCCAGATAACTCTCTATCTTATACCACCGTATTATAAGGATTAAATAAAGGAAAACACTTAGAGAAAACGCATTACGAAGAAAAGCTATATGTTAAAGATTACTGATTTAACTTAATATACCTAGAACACGGTATTATATATTAGATAGCCTGCGCTAACGACTACTGTAAGTACTACTTATAAGTTTAAATAGAGCTAGGAAGATAGGTAGTAGGTGCGTCTTATAAACGGATGATCTAGAGGGATTATATAAGTAATAGTTATAACTAGTACCTAGCTAGTAAGCGACGTAACTTATAGTTTCCAGGATCTACCGCAGGATAGTATAATAGTATCAAGAACTAACTTAAGTATAACCTAGACGCAGTGGAATGCTACTTCCTAGAGTAGTATACTTACATATATAATAAATGTAAGAAGCATATGGAAATCAAGAAGATATACGGTTTTCTCCCTAAATAAGGAAAAGAGTAATCTCTTATATTACAGGGAGATATAAGTAGATTAATATATTAATCCTAAAATAATTCCTATATACTACTTAGTACGATATATATGTAAATATACTAGTACTAATTAATAGTTAATGAACTATTGTAATAATAGATTCTGGAGCGACTAGTAACTTCGCTTCTCGAGATTTAGTACGGTTACTAGGCCTACTAACTCGAAGAAAGAAAGAATAGTATAACTTATAGATAGCCGACAGGTTAACGCTATTAATAGGAAGGATAGACGAGGAGACATACTCGCTACCTATGATAATTCGACGCTACTATAAGGAACTAACCTTCGATATAGTTAGGATAGCCACTTATTATATCATTTTAGGAATGCCTTAATTAAAGAAGTATAATCCAGTAATTAACTAGAAGAAAGAAGTACTTATATTTACAAATACTAGAGACGTTACTAATATATAACCTATACGCCGATAGAGGATAGCGATAGATGAGAAACTAAACTAAAGACTAGTTAAAGCTTATTACGCTTTAGTTTCAAAGAAGGGCGACCTTAGATAAGGGTCTAACTTAGTATATATTAGTAAGGGTTAGCCGGATAACTAAGCTAGAGTTATTAGGGGAAAAGACGAACCTCCTAACATCCTACGAGAGTATACGAAATAGATATATCTCTTTATAAAAGAGATAATAGCAAAAGCTTTACCTATATACTAATCTTAGGATTATGAGATTAAACTTAAACTAGGAAAAGAATTAATATTTAGACTAATTTATATATTATTAGAAAAGGAACTTACTATACTACGCGGGTATATTAATAAGAACCTTAAGAAGGGATTTATTCGAGAATCTAAATTACTAGTAGGTTATCTAATCCTCTTTACACCGAAAAAGGATGGAAAGCTTAGGCTATACGTCGACTATTAGAAGTTAAATGATATTACTATTAAGAATCGATATCCTTTACCAAATATTAGCGAGCTGTAGGATAGACTCTCTCAGGTAAAGATATTTACTAAGCTTGACTTACGAGGAGCTTATAACTTAATCCGAATAAAAGAAGGAGAAGAATGGAAAACTATATTTAAGACTCGATATAGATATTATAAGTACCTAGTCATGTTATTTAGACTTACTAACGTACTAGTAACCTATTAAGTACTAGTTAATAATATTATTCAAGCTTATTTAGATCGTACCGCGATCGCTTACCTTGATAACATCTTGATCTACTCTAAGATCAAGGAAGAATATATCTAGTATATATAGGACATTTTAACCTACCTATTATAGGCCAGATTACTCCTTAAGCTAGAGAAGTATGAATTTCATAAGGAGTTAGTAGAATTCCTAGGATTTATAGTAAGTATCACGGGTATTTATATAAGCCCTAAGAAGATTAAGGCTATAGCGGAATAGCCTATACTATATAATATGAAATTAGTCTAGAGCTTCTTAGGATTTATAAACTTTAATAGAAGGTTTATTAAAGGGTATTTAAAAATAGCCCTACTACTTACAGATATTATTAAGAAAGAAAAAGGATTTTAATAGGGAATAAGTTAACAGAAAGTATTCACGATATTAAAAGAAGCCTATTAAAATCCACTAGTACTCTATACCTTTTAAGTAAACGAACCTACTCGTATTGAAATAGATACCTTAGATCTTGTAATCGGCGCTTATTTATATTAAGGAAAGGATAGTAAATAGTACCTAATCGCCTACTACTTATAAAAGATGTTAGTAGTAGAATAGAACTACGATATCTATGATAAAGAACTATTAGTAGTAGTATATATACTTTAGAATTAGAGGGTATATACTAAGAGTTATTTAGAACTTACTATCTTCACGGACTATAAGAACCTCTTAAACTTCACTATAACTAAGGAGTTAAACCGAAGATAAGTCCGTTAATTAGAATTACTAAGATAGTATAAGTTTAAAATACTATACACCCCAGGGAAAGATAATAGTCGAGCGGACGCCTTAAGCAGGCGTATAGATTATATAGAATCTAAGGATATTATAAAGAAGCTAATTCTTAAATAAGAAAAGGACGGATTACTAGTACTAATATAGAGTTTAGTAGTAACTATACGAATCACGGTCTAGGATATTACGCTAACCTTGAAGGAAGGCTATATTAATGATAAGCTAGTATTACAGCTAAGGAATTAATAACTAGGATAAGAGCTACTCTAATACAGGAGGAAGATATACTTACCTGAAAAGTGTACTAAAGAAGTAATCCGGGATCACTATAATAATCCTTTATTAGGATATCTAGGAATCTTCAAAACGGTAGAGATCCTCTAACGAGAATATGCGACGCCACGACTACGTACGTATATTAAGAAATACATCAGAGAATATATTTATTATTAGTAGAATAAGTCTATACGCTACGCTAAATATAGGTAAATATAGTTTATATTAGTTCTAGATATATTATGAAAGGATGTAATAATAGACTTTATCGTTAAGCTACTAAAATCTAGAGATCTAGTTATAGGAGATATCTTTAATTTAATAATAGTAATTATTAATAAGTTAATAAAGTATACGATCTTAATTCCCTATAAAGAAACTTATAAAGTAAATCAGCTAGGGTATATACTTCTCGACAGGCTGATAAGGGATTATAGTATACCTGAATCTATTATATTAGATAGAGACAGACTCTTTACATCTTATTACTAGAAGACTCTAATCGCTACGATTAGAACTAAATTGCGAATATCAACCGCCTACCATCTAGAAACAGATGGTTAGATAGAACGTACTAACTAAATAATAGAAGCGTACCTAAGGTACTACGTTAGTTATAAGCAAAATAACTAGGTCTTACTACTTCCTATAGCATAATTAGTACTTAATGATAAAAGGTTAGATACTACGTAACTATCGCCATTCTTTGTAAATTATAGATGACATGCCAACCTATTTCTGGAACCACGACAGGGTTTAGGAGCAGAAAAGGTAACGGTGTTAGTATCCGATATAAAAAGACTGCATAGTAATATATAGTAATAGATTAGTAAGGTTAATATAAGGACTTAAAGATAAGTTAATAAGAAAAAGAAAATATATCCTTAGTTAAAGAAGGAGGATAAAGTATACCTCTATATAAAAAACTTAAAGAGTAAGAGATTAAGTAAGAAACTAGACTATATTAAAGTTAAACCATTTTTAATTAAATAGCCTAAGGGACCTATTAACTATAAGTTATAATTACTATTTAACGCTAAGGTATACCTAGTATTCTATGTCTCTTTACTAGAACTAGCTAACTCTAAAACGCCGCTTCAGGAAAGCTAGGAGTTCGAGGCTAAGACCGAGGAATATAAAGTTAAAAGGATCCTAGAATAATAAGGTCAGGAATACTTAATTAAATAGAAAGGATTTAGGGATCTAGAAAGTACCTAGGAACTAAGGTAGTATCTCAGGAACTACCCGTTACTCCTATAGTAGTTTCACCGGAGGAAATACCTAACGCGTCCTAATCTACGAGAGTAGGAAGCTTAAGTTACTCTAAGGTAATATTAAAAAGGAAGTCGTTAGAGGATAAAGAGGCTACCGCCTCTTTATTCTTCTTAAGGTCTTTAATATTTTCTAACTCTCCTTCTACTATTAGACGCTCCTTCTCTTCCAGTATTTTCACTTCTTATTATAGCTAAGTAAATCGAGTAAGAGCCTCGTTACTTTACTAGAGTTTCTCTTCGCGCTAACGGCGAAGACGAGCCTATCGCGTAGGCGAAAAGGGGGCTAGGTTACACGAGTAACCCTTTATAGTACATGCTATACACCTTTCAGAGTTAGCACCTATCCTATACTCATTTAGGATCCCCGCATTCTTGCAGTTATAATAGGGACGCATAACTAGAGAGCCTAGGTAAAGAGATTTAATAAGAAGTCGGTGATAAGCTATTAATAATGAATTAATAGACCTATAAAGAGGTATTAATAGTCATGTATACGAAAGAATAATGGAATCTTCGGGATAAAGAAATTGGGAGGGGGACCTAATATTACGACCAGCTAAGTATAATAAGTAATACTCGGTAGGGGCGAATATAGAGGCATGATTAGTATGTCTTAGCACTAATCAGGATCAGGTTAATCAGTGTTCGATCAGACTGATTAAGATCAGGATGATTAGTATTCGATTATACTGATTACACTCTTAGTATAGATTTCCTATATCTATATAGATAGCGATGTTTCCTAGTAGATAAGAGCTCCGTACTTAACTTATATTATAATTCTAGTAATCTCCTAAGTACTAAATATAATACCTTATACTAGACCTGTTTAGTATAAGCCTACTTGCCCTGCTTCCTTGATACTCCTCTTCATGAGAACCAATCATAGGTCTACCCTATCCACGGACGGAGTGAACTGTAACATTATCCTTCTATCCTTATATTATATAGAAAATAGACCTTAGTTATAATAAGGCTAATAGTTAGATTTTAAGAGAAAAGTATATATAAGGACTAGGATAGTTAAGGTTAAATACCTTAAGGATATTAGAGTATTAATTAAAGGCTTTATAAATATTAGTTTTATAAGATAATATAACCTTCTTATAATATAATTAAATAAGTTATATTAATTAAAATTAATAGATAATAAGAAGGTTCCTATAATAACTTAGATTATAAAAATTAAGCTAGAATTAAGAGGCTACTTTAATAAATTATAATATCTAATAACCTTATTTAATAAATTTAATATTATATTAAGGATATCTTAGTTAAAATTATATAATCCTTAACTCTTATTTAAGGATTAATTTATAATATTTACCTTAAATTATTATAAAATAAACTATCTATATAATTAAAATCCTATTATAATTTATAATAAATTATAATTAAAGGAATAATATTTTATATCCCCTTAGGAAGATATTATTAAGATATTAGCCTATATATTTATAAGGCTATTAAAAAAGGAAGAAAATTAAATTATTATTATATAATTAATAGATTTTAAATACTTAAAAACCTTAGAATAAGAATAAGATAATAGCCTTAGCTTTATAATTAATATAATTATAATTACTCTTAAAGATTATAAGAAGTTTTTTAAAAAGATAAGAAGAGATCCCATTATCCTTAATTAATTTAAAGGAAAGGTATTAAAGATCTACTATAAATAGATAAACATTTAGAACTTAATATAAGTAAATTAAATCCCTCCTTATTAATTTATTAATTATACTATTAACTTATAATTAGGGACTAACCTATTAATAAAGAAAGCCTATAAAATATTAAGAAACTAAGCCTTAATAGTAAAAGAATATATTAATAAGATATTAAATAAAGGTTTTATAAGATTTAGTATATTATTATATATTACTTTAATCCTTATTATTAAAAAGCTTAATAGTAGGCTTTAGATTTATATTAATTATTATACTCTTAATATATTAATAATATAAAACTAGAACGCCTTACTACTTATTAAGGAGATATTAATAAAGCTTTATAAGGTAAAATAGTATATTAAATTTAATATTATTATAACTTTTAATAAGATTTAAATAAAAGAAGGTTATAAATAGAAAATAATATTCCTTATAAGATATAATCTCTTTAAGTATATACTTATACTATTTAAGTTATATAATATATTAAGTATATTCTAGGCCTTTATTAATAATATCTTATAAGAATACTTAGATATATTTTACTCTACTTATTTAAATAATATTCTTATTTATAGTAATACTAGAGAAGAATATAAAGAATATATAAGAAAAGTACTTAATAAGTTATAATAAGGTAAGTTATACTTAGATATTAATAAGTATTAATTTTATATTAAGGAAGTTAAATACCTTAAATTAATTATAATAATTAAAGGCTTTAAGATAGATCTTTAAAAGATTAATACTATTCTTAATTAGAAAATCCCCTAATATATTAAAGATATATAAGTATTCCTTAAGTTTACTAACTTTAATAGAAGATTTATATATAATTACTTAAAGATTACCTTACCTTTATTAAATCTAATAAAGGATAAATAAAAGAACTTCATATTTCTATAAGCTCTTAATAGTAAAGAATAAAAGGTATTTAAATAACTTAAACTTATATTTACTTAAGCCTTAATCTTAGTATATTTTAACTTAAATTTAGAAATATAATTAGAAATTAATACCTTAAATTTTATTATAATTATAATACTCTCTTAAAAAGAAGGGATAATATCTTAAGGCCTATAATATATATATCTAAGAAAATAGTATTAGTTAAGTATAATTATAAGATTTATAATAAAGAACTATTAGCTATTATCTAAGCCTTTAAGGAATAATATCTAGAACTTACTAATATTATTATAAAGGACCTAATTTAAGTATTTATTAATTATAAGAACCTTAAATACTTTATAATAATAAAATAGTTAAATAAAAGATAAATAAGGTAAGCTAAATTCCTTTTAAAGTTTAACTTTTAAATTGCCTATTAACTTAATAGGTAAGGAATAAAACCTAATAACCTTATATATTAAATAGGAGATATCCCTACTAATAAAGATAATAATTAATTCTAATATTAAAACTAGATACTATTAAAAATATATTAATTAAATAAGGGGGTCTAAAATTTAGTAAACCTTATACCTATATTACTTAATAAAATAGAATATAAAGTCTCTTATTTAATAGTTATAATATATAACTTAAGGGAAAGAGGTATTAATAATAAAGAGTTATTTAAAGAATTAAAGTTAATACCTCTTAAGTTATCTATTAAGGAGTTATTAGAAGATTTAATAAATA
>JAABUL010005322.1_pt1 | contig 16146 bp, 13 predicted proteins | sample 5559151 | NCBI WGS metagenome assembly JAABUL01 (sample SAMN10711876, study PRJNA513368) | rock metagenome | isolation source: Antarctica rocks | place: Antarctica: Victoria Land, Pudding Butte sud | reverse complement strand
TCTATCGTTTTTCGCATAGAAGATCAATAGTAATTTCGCTTTATGATCTTCACTGTTCTAAGAATTTCAGAATGATCGATCGACGACTGATCATGTATCTCACGAATCAGATTCATTTGCAGAAGTTTATTGAACGAAACTCATAGCTGACTATCTTTGTATAAGATTTCATTCTGAACTCAACAATTCTTCAGCTTGATGTCTTTGCATTGTGCTTCGTCTCTTGCTATTGCTTCGCGAAGTAGCATACAATTCTCGTCGATTTCATTAGTCTCAAGAATTTGTTTATAGATTGATTGATCATTATTCTTCTTTAGATCAACGATCTTCATTCAATTCAATGTTAAAATAGTAGTTCTTTGATATTGAATGCGTTTATCATCGAGATTTTTAGACACAAAGTCAGCTCAACAAGTTAATGCATCGATCTTAATGTTCTGTTTATCAGATCAATACATTATTTTGAAGTTGAAATCAGCTAACTTCTGAACTCAACACATCTGTCGTTGACTCAGCTTCTTATCTTTCATCAATGAGATGAGTGCTTGATGATTAATGAACATCTTGATAGAAATGTCAGTCAACTTCAGTTCGAGTCATCAATGCTCAAATGCTTGAATGATGATCAGCAGTTTCTTATCATATATTTCGTAGTTGCACTCAGCAGAAGACATGTTCTTGCTATAGAAAGCAATTGAATGTAGTACTTCTTCATCATCATATTGAGAGAGAACTTCGTCGTTTACGTAATCAAATGAGTCAGTTTTCAGAATAGTCTTATGAGTCTGATCAAAGTGACAAAGTATAGAAGTCTTAATCATACATCTCTTCATGTGATTGAATGCAGTCTGACAAGTCTCATTTCATTCAAATATGATCTTCTTTTGAGTGAGTTGAATCATTGAATGAACAATCTTCGAAAAGTTCTTGATGAAGCATCGATAGAAATTGTTAGAGATCAGCATAGAGCGAGTTATATGAGTGTAATGTAACGAGTATATAAATGCTAAGAAAGAAAAGTATCTAGAAGAGAAGAGTCGACTATCTATATGACTCAGAAAAACATAAGCTAACTCTGAATAAAGTTGACTTCGAAACAATTCGATAGTCTAGTGATGAGCAATCGACGATAGTCATGAACATAGTCATTGACATAGTCATCAACATAGCTATCAACATAGATGCGTAGCTAGAATCGTAACAGTATTCTCTTTCTTCAACGATTCATGTTTGCATGAATGTATTTTCTTAGTCTTGTGTAGAATCGAAATGTCTATTGTAGCAGACTCACTATGCAAGGTAGAAGTGTCATTGAAGCAGACTCACTAGTTGCACAGAAACTTGAAATAGATCGATTCACTGATAAATAGAGCGATGTGAATAGATAAATCATTGCATTGATCATGTCATTGAAGCAGACTCACTTCTGATTCAGATCTACTACATAGTAGAGCTTGTTTCGTTCATTGATTGACTCAATCAAGAGATCAATTATTGTCTGTCTTTGTAGCAAACTCACTTCAAGTGTTGTTCAAGCAGACTAACTATTGAGTGACTGACTTGATGACGAGATTAATATCGAACGCGTCTTTGAAGTAGACTCACTGTCAATTCATCTCTACTACATGCATGTAACAGAGCTTGTCTCGTTCATGCCTTTGTAGCAGACTCACTATCGAACGTGTCATTGAAGCAGACTCACTAGTTGCATGTGAACTGATAGACGAATCGATTCACTGATAGATAGAGTGATGAGAGCAAGTAGATCATTGCATTGAGAATAAATGTCATTGAAGCAGACTCACTAGTTGCATGTGAACATTTGATCAGATTCACTGATAGGTAGAGCGATGTGAGCGAGTAGATCATCGCATTGAAAATAGATGTTATTGTAGCAGACTCACTAGTTGCACATGAACGAGTAGCAGAATCGATTCACTGATGAGTAAAATGATGAGAATGAGTAGATCATCGCATTGAGAGTGTCGTTGAAGCAGACTCACTGAGATTTGCTTCTCAAGATAAAGACTTCACGCAGTTCTAGACTGATCTCTTTGATTGCTCTTTGAAGTAAAGACTTCACGCAGTTCTATGACTGATCTCGTTTATTCATCAAATTCAAAGAATTTCTTGCGAATCTGAATGAATGATTAATTCGCTGATCTTCTGATCTAGTCGAATGATTTTGATCGTTTGTTTATACTCGCTGATCAGCGCACGAGTTCGAATCTTTTGTTTATTCTCGCTGAGTCAGCTCACGAGAAAGAAGAATGAGTGTCTGCACGATTGCGAGTTGACTAGATCAAAGTCAATAGTCATGCGAATCGAGCAGAGCAAGTCGATGCAGATTATTTCTCTTCGTCTGTAACGAAGAAGCATTTATATAATGTTAGAAATCAGCATAGAGCGAGTCATATAAGTGTAATGTAACGAGTATATAAATGCTAAGAAAGAAAAGTATCTAGAAGAAAAGAGTCGACTATTTATATGACTCAGAGAAACATAAGCTAATTCTGAATAGAGTTGACTTTGAAACAATTCAATAGTCTAGTAACGAGCGATCGACGATAGTCATGAACATAGTCATCGACATAGTTATCAACATAGCTATCAACATAGATGCGTAGCTAGAATCATAACAGAAATTGCAGAAGTCAATGAAGAACTGCATCTGAATGAGATTATTGAGTGTAGATCAATCAACTACTGCTTGTATCTTTCGTGAATTCATCTTAAGTCTCTCGATTGACATCAAAAGTTTCAAAAAGATGATTTTCTGAACATAAAACTTGCATTTATTAATGTCTATCTGTAGATCAGCTTCTTGTAGTCTATTCAAGATCAATCATACATGTTGCTTGTGTTTCTTCAAGATCTTGCTGTAGATGATAATGTCATCTAGATAAATCTAACAAAACTGATGAAGATATTTGAACAGCACGTCGTTCATATAATGTTGATAGAACGTCAATTCATTGATTAATTCAAAGAACATTACATGATATTTGTATGAGTTGAAGAAGATGATAAAGATAGTCAGATCTTCGCTATCTGAATGCAGTTGCAGTTTATTGAACGTGACAATGATGTTCAATCGAGTCAGATATTTGCTTTCTTGTATATGAATGAAAGTCTCATCTATCAAGAGCAAAGAATAGCGATTTTGTTTGATCAAAGCATTGAGCTTTCTGTAATCGACGCAGAAACGCAGACTTTCGTCTTTCTTTTCAATGAACAAGATGAGTGAGATGTATGATGCAAAGCTGAAGAAAATGAATTCTTTGTTCAGATGTTTGATCAGATACTTCTTTATCTTCTGAAGCTTGTGATCAAACATCTGATATAGTCTGCTTCGCAAGAGCATTTCTTCATCGATCAACTCAATTTTGTGATCGTAGAAACGATGCAATGATAGCTGATTAATCATTGCTCGATCGAAGATGTCTAGATAGTCATGATATTCAGAGAAAAGCTTGATCTTGACTTGCTCAAGAGCTTCAGCGTGAGAAAGCTTATGCAGATTCACTTCTTCAGACTTGTTTTCAGCTGTAGTTATGAGTCAATCGATTTTCAAGATGATAACAGCAAAGATCTTGACATCTGAACGTTTGACTAACATTTTATATGTTGCTGTCTTTATCATTGCTATGTTCGTTGAATCTGACGTCGATTTAAAGATTTTGACGTTAGTTAAAGTCACGTCATGCGATTTTAACTGTTCAATCAAGCTCTTCTTTTGACTGAAAGAGAGTGATTTCTGACTGAATTGAGATGTAATGAAAGTGAAAAATCTCTTTAGTATATGAGTAGAAGTTAAGCTCTTCTGTTTCGTGATTATTCTATGACTTGAGAGTAGAATAATCAATTTCTGACTAGAAATGAAATTTGAAAATCGAAGAAAATCGATTTGCATATCTATTACTAGATCAATTTTGTTCATTCATGTTTTTTTAAAAATGATTTGATGTTGATTTAATTGAATAATCAACATAGAAGCTGTGTCAATCATATGATCTTGAACAGTCAGATTCAAATAAATGACATGAGTAATGAGTTTCTTAACATAATGATCGTCAAATTCTCGAATTGACTTCGCTTTGATCAAAGTCAGAGACTCAATTTGCAACTAATCACAAACAATCTGCGCGATCACTTCATTAATGAATGAATAGTCAGCAGCTTCGATGTCTATCAATGACTTCAATGAGTAACTAATTTCATTGCTAGAAAGTACACATTCAGTAATCAAAGATTCAGAAGCAAAAGAATCATCTGACATGCTCATTGTTGAAGAAATTAACACATCTTTCATTGCATCTTTGATGAAAGTTTCTAGTTTTTTGCCTCGTTATCTTCAAAAGAAGACATTTTCTCATTCTCTTTATTCTTTGAAATGATGATTTCATGTAGACGAGAAGTGAATGCATAAGATGTTGAAATATTGATCTTGTTCTGAGAACAGTTCTTGAATAAGTGATCTGAGATCTTGCAGATATAGCAGATGATAGATGATCTGACTGACTCAGAGATAGAAAAGATAGTTGACTTGATATATTTGATTATTGAAGTCATCACTGCTGACAATGAAGTAGCAGCACATTTATCAGATACAACAGTGACTTTGACAATGACAGTGCAAAGCTGACTGTGTAGCTGATAGTTGACTTGTTGTTTATTATTCACATCTTGAAGAAAGATTTTTAAGCAAATGAGCAAAGTAAAGTTCTTTGTACAGACTGATAAAGCATTCTGCAAGCAATTGTTAATCTTATTCTGAAGATCATTCATCAGAATGCAATCGTTGTAATCTAGATAGCTGAATAGCTTCATAAAGTTGAAGTAGAAAACATTGAAAGACTTGTCTGTTTATTTAAGAGCGTTGTACTTGCAATGACACTTTCGATTTTTATTCAGTTCATCATATATTTCTTTCAGATGCTCAAATAGCTCGTTGATCGAGATGTATGAATGCAAAGCATCATGTCAACGTTGAGCGAAAATATATTCAGCAACATCATCTTCTAGTTTAGATATCACATAAACAATACAGATACTTTCATTATCAAAGTGATCAACATTTGTCTGAAGCTTATCATTCATCTTGATTCTTCAGCTATTTTATGTTGATTCATCTTCATCAATAAATACAGATGAATTCGAAAACTTAAAAGACTTGTGATGATCATTATTGAATAGAGTGAACGAGTCACATCAAGTATGATTCTCGATAGATTGATGAGATAAAGATTTCATAGAAGCTCGAGATTCAGTAGATTGACAAGATCAAGATTGATTCGCTGAACGCTATTTCTTTTTTAGACTCAAGACTTTCTTTCATAGTTCAATGATAGTCTTTTCTTGAGTGTCTATTGTCATTTGATTGATCTCTAGCTCATCAAGTCTCTTGATGTGATCAACTTGAACATCGATTCATTGTTTGTTGAGTTTCAAAGTCATGTTTCGTTGATCTTTTAGCTCGATCAGCATCTTGATAATTTTGTCTGACTGATCAATAGCTCATTGACGAAGTTGTTGACTCATGTTGATGTTTCATGAGATAGCGACATTCTGAGATTCAGCTGAAGCATTGAAAGAAATAATGAAAATGCATCTGCTAGCAATGCTTCTAAGCAGATGAGCTGTTTGTGACTCGACTGATTCAAAGTTGCATGTCATTGTGAGAAAGATAAATAAATAGATTGAATTGTAATAAAGTTGAGTGATTGATTTGATAAATTTGAGTAAATTTGAAGATGTGTTTTAATAAAAGTAATTCAAAGAATTTCTTGCGAATTTTCTGAATAGAAGTAGATTATTTCATATCATTTACATGTCGATAGCAGAGTAGTTGATTAGCATTTATTTACTGTTAGAGATCAATCTAGAGCGAGTCATAGAAATGTCATTTAACTAATAAATAAATGCTAAGAAAGAAAAGTATCTACAGAAAAGAACTCGATTCTTATATGTGTGTTTCTCAGCTCTGTGCTAAACTCAATTAGAATGAAATCAGACGAAGACTAGTTGAAGAATAGATGAAGATTAGTTAAAGAATAGATGAAGACTAGTTAAAGAATAAACGAAGACTAGAATCATGATACTTAATCTCATTCAAATATCATTTCTTTTTGAGTTAGTTGAATCAGAGAATGAACAATCTTCGAAAAGTTCTTTATAAAACGTCGATAAAAGTTACAGAAGTCAATGAAGAACTGCATCTGAGTGAGATTTGTAGAAGTAAATCATTTGATTATTGCTTATACTTTTCTGAGATTCATCTTTAGTTCTTTAATGAATAGTAATAGTTTCAGAAAGAAGATCTTCTAAACATGAAACTTGCATTTGTTTATATTCATCTGTAGATCAATCTCTCGTAGTTTATGTAGAACTAGTTATATGTATTTCTTATGTTTCTTCAGTGTTTTGCTGTAAATGATAATGTCATCTAGATAGATCTGACAAAACTGATGTAGATAATTGTTACGAGCGTATCAAGACTGATTAGAGCTAGTCAACGATCTAGTCGAGATCTGATTTAGATCTGACTTAGGTTTGACTCAGATATGACTCAACATTCTTTTTCTTTCTCAACATCTTGTTCATCTACATCATCTTCTTTTCATGTTACAAACACATCTCTTTCGAGTCTAGCGCAGTCTCTGAACATTACATAAATAGAAGCTCTTGTATCAATCTTCTTCTGTATTCTTAATATTCAGTTATAGCTATCTCTAAAGATCAAGCACTATCAATTCTGATCTTCATTGATTGTATCATTTAAGCACGATTCTGACAATAATCAAACAGCACGTCGTTCATATAATGTTGATAGAAAGTTGAGTCGTTGATTAATTTGAAAGACATCACGTGATATTTGTAGAAGTCAAAAGAGGTAATAAAGATAGTCAAATCTTCGCTATTTGAATGCATGCGTAGTTTGTTGAAGATGACTATTATATTCAATCAAGTTAAATACTTGCTATCTTGAATACAAGCGAAAGTTTCATTTATTAAGAATAGAGAGTAGTGATCTCGTTTGATCAAAGCATTGAGCTTTTTATAATTAATGCAGAAACGCAGACTATCGTCTTTCTTTTCAATGAATAGTATGAGTGAAGCGTATGAGATCGAGCTGAAAGATATAAAGTTCTTATTCAGATGTTCAATCAGATAATTCTTCATCTTTTGAAGTTTGTAATCAAACATATGATAGAGATAACTTCGAGAAAATATTTTCTCGTCTGTCAACTCAATTTTGTGATCATAGAGATGATGAGAAGATAGTTGATCAGTCATAGCTCGATCAAACACATTTAAATAGTCATGATATTTCAAAGAAAGCTTAGCTTTGACTTCTTTCAAGATTTCTTCATGTGAAAGCTTTTGTAGATTTACATCTTTAAGTTTATTTCTAGCTATTTTTAGAAGTTGATTGATTTTCGTGATGATGATTGCAAAAGTAGTCACATTCAATCATTTGACTAGTGATTTATATGCTGCAGTCTCTATCATTGCTATGTTCATTGAATTGAAAGATGAAGCGAAGTTGATTGAATTAAATGATTTCATGATTTTACTGAATGAAGATGACTTCTTGCTGAGTTGAGTGACAACAAAAGAAATAAATCTCTTTAATATTTGAGTAGAGATTGAACTCTTCTGTTCTATCACAATTTTCTTAATGACAGAAAGAAAGATTGAACTAGCATTAATATGAGTCTTTGAATCAGAAAATTGAAGATGATCATTTCTCATATCAATCATTATCTCAATCTTATTCATTCATGTTTTTTCAAGAATCATCTGATGCTGATTCAATCAAGCAATTAGCATAAAGATGAAATGTTTTATATGATCTTGAACAGTCAGATTTGAATAAATTGCATGAGTAATGAGCTTTTTTGCATAATGATCATTGAATTTTCTTATTGACTTGAGCTTGATTAAAAATAATGATTCAATTTGCAAATGATTACAAACATTCAGCATGATTAATTCATCAATGAACGAATAGTCAGCTGCTTCAATGTCAATCAATGACTTTAATGAGTAACTAATTTCATTGCTAAATAATACACATTCAATAGTCAAAGATTTTGAAACAAAGAGATCATTTAAGCTGCTCATTGTTGAAGAAATTAACACATCTTTCATCACGTCTTTGATGAAAGTCACTAGTTTTTTGTCTCATTCTTTGATTTCTCTGTAAATAATTTCTTCTCTTCTTTCAACATGATGATCTCATTGAGACAAGAAGTGAATGCACAAGATGTTGAAGTACTAGTCTTCAGCTGAGAGCAATTCTTTGAAAGATGACTCGATACTTTGCAGTTGAAGCAGATGATTGACATTCTTGATCATTCAGATTCAAGAATGAAAAAAGTAATGAGTTGAACATAGTTAGTAATTGAGACTAAAACTGATGTCAATGAAGAAATAAAACGTTTTTTCGAAGCTGCTATTGATTTGACTGTTCATTGCTCATCACGTAGCTGATAATTGACTTATTGTTTGTTATTCACATCTTGAAGAAAGATCTTGAGCTTATCAAGTGAGCTAAACTTTATGAGACAAACTGATAACACATTCTGAAGATGATTGTTGATTTTATTCTGAATGTCGTTCATCAAAGTGATATCATCGTAGTTCAGAAAGCTGAATATTCTAGTGAATTCTGAATAGAAAGAGCTGAAGAGCTTGTTGAGCTGCTTCAGAGCAACGTATTTGCAACGACACTTTCGAATCAGATTCTGATCTTTAAAAATTTCTTTCAGATGTTTCAGTAACTTTGATAGTGATTGATAAAATGAGAAAGCATCAACATGATGCTTTGCATAAATTTGCTGATCAGCATCATCTTTTAGTCTGAAAATCACATAAACAATATGAATCTTTTCAGTAGAGTAATGATTCGCGTTGACATCGAGTTTGTCAGCTATTTTGATGTTTCATGTCTCTCAGATAAAATCATCTGTTTCGATGAAGATGAGTGAATTCGAAAGCTTGATGAACTTGTGATGATCATTTTCGTTTTCAGATAGAGTAAAAGACTCTCGTTGAAAGTGAGCTTTGAAAGTCGAGCTTCATTCAACTTTCTGATTGACTCGTTGCTCAGCTGACTGAGTATCTTGACGAGACATAGATTGATTGACTTGACGTTGTTTCACTCTGAAGTTCAATCACTCATCTTGTAACTGATTGATCTTTTTCTCTAGCTCATCATTTTTATCAAAAGCAACTTTTAGTTGTTTTACTTTCTTTTTGTGATTTTCTTGTACAAGAAGTCAATATTCATTGAGTTGTAAAGTTAAGTCTTGCTGACTTCGAAGCTCATTCAGCATATTGATGACTTCGCTGAGTTAATTGCTGACTCAATGAAACAATTGTTTCTTGATGTTTATGTTTCATGTGATGACAGCTTTCTCAGCTTCAACTGAAGCATCAATGAGTAGAAGTGAAACTCTTTTACTGACAGTGCTTTTAAGCAGATGAGTTGTTCAAAACTCAACTGACTTGACATTGTGTATCATGATGAGAGAAGATAGAAGTTGTTGAGATAAAAGTAAATGAAAGATTGATGTTTTGAATTGATGTTTTTTGATGAGTGAAAATTCAAAGAATTTCTTGTGAATTTCAAATAATAATTAAGTGCTTTATTCAAAGAATTTCTTGCAAATAGAATGATGAAAATGAGTGTAGAATCGAAGAATTTCTTGCAATCTAAAATGATGATGCAAATTTGAAGAATTTCTTGCAAATTTTTCTTACTGAATAAATTGTTTCATATCATTTATTCATCGATAGCAGAGTAGTAAATGATGAGCATTTATCTAATGTTAGAAATCAGCATAGAGCGAGTCAATATGAGTGTCATTTAACTAGAAGATAAATGCTAAGAAAGAAAGATAGTTATAGAAAAGAAGCTGACTACATATATGTATTTCTCAGTCGACATTAAACTCAATAGAAACTAGTTAAAATGACAAAGCGAGAATAAATCTGACAAGACTAGAAGACTGAGTCTGACAAGACTAGAATCATGACAATGATGAAAATGATGATGATGAGAATGATGATGATATGCTTGACAATGATGATTCTGAACTGCTTGATAATCATGATTTATTGTTTGACTCATGATTGAAATTTGATCTTGTAAACTTGAATTTAAAATTCGTTGCAATATTATTTCTACTTTGCAATCAGTTTTGCAATCAATTCAAGAGTAATAAGAAACGAAACATGTACATAAATTTGTGCAAGTTGAAGAGTTCATTTGAATTCAAAATTGAGTTCAAAATCTCGTCAGTTGCAAAATCAAAAGTGCTGAGTAACGTTTTGTTATTGATGTTAAGCTCATTATTTCTGTATTGCAATCAGTTTTGCAATCTTTTATAAACTTGTGAAGCTGATACATAACTTACTGAACTGTTGCAATCATGATTGTAGTATGTTGTTGTTTGAAGATGATTGTTACAAAGAAGAAAAAAAGTTGATGATTACATGATTGAATTAATGTTAATGATCTAAATCTTAAAATCTTAAATCAAGATATTGAAGTTTAAAGTTCATATTTTATTATTGCAATTGAACTTCATTATTTTAACTCACAATCATCATCTAGATTACTAAAATATTACGTTTACACTTTCATTACTACTTTATATCATTATTGCAATGATGTCAATTAATAAATGCAAGATAAATGATAATTATTTCAATAATTCTCATTTGAAAAAGACTAGAAGTTGAGTCAAAAGAATAATGAATGATGAAAAAGAAATAGAAGATGTTAAAAACAGAGATAGAAACATTCATTTCTATTGAATTAAGCAATTCAAAAAATTGAATGTTTATCTACAAGCATTAAATGATGATCATGAGTTCTTGTTGACTGCGCATGTAAATAGCAAATGAAATCAACGATATTTTTTGCAATTCTTTTTGCAATCAAATATTAATAAATTTATAGAATTGCAAAAGAAAATACAATGAATCATGTAAGAGTGCATCTCAATGTCGCAAGTTTCAATCAAGATTCTTCAGTACTAAGTGCTTGTTTCAATATGAATGTGAAGAATTCTCAATGAAAGAAGTTCTTTGACATCAATGATCTTCAGACAAAAGAATGATATCAGATGAATGACTTGCTTCTGAAAGAAAAGTTCAAGATGATGATGAATGAAGAAATGATGAATGACTTGAATGTCATCAGAAAAGCATTGACAGTGAAGATTCTTTGACAGTTTCAGAATTTCTGAAAAGACGTAGCATGTTGTCTTATTGTGTAAGTTTTGACAGTTCTTTTTATAATCTTGTTTACAACATGATTATTATTTCTTTTACTATTTGAATTTTGCTTTTGATTTTGCTTTTGATGTTGCAATCAATTTTGCAATCAATTTTGCAATCAATTTTGCAACTTGTATTTCAATATTTATACTAACATTGTGATATATAAAAAAGCAGAAAGCAATCAGTATCATCGAGTCTTCTTTCAAAATTATCATATCTCTCAAGATTGCAAATTGACATCAAAGCACTTTCAAGAATCATTCATCACATTTGAGAAAACTTTATGACGTGTAATATGATCAAGAAGAAAGATGATTAAAAACAAGTCATGCAAGTGAATTATGCTATCAGATCAGACTGAGAATTGATCGACAAATTTTAACTACAACAAGTATGAATGAACATCAAATATTTCACACAAATTGACATGTAAAATCTGAAAAGTAATATTCAAAATTAAGAAGTCAAGTAATCTTTTTGATTCTTTTAATGTTCATATTTTAGAAATTGAGTGTTTCTAAATCAATGATCTAGCTAGTTTTGCAATCACAAGCTGATAAATAAAATCATTTATTGCATGTGTTAAAAGTCGATCTAAAGCAAGTCATAGAGATGTCATTTAACTAATAGATAAATGCTAAGAAAGAAAAGTATGTACAGATAAAAACTTGAGTTCTTATATGTGTTCTTCTCAACTTTGTGCTAAACTCGAAAGAGTTGACATCTTACACATATGATGCAGAGTCTCAATAACATCATCTCTAGATCAGATTCTCGCTAGACTCAATTAGAATGAAATCAGATGAAGACTAGATGAAGAGTGAATAAAGACTAGAATCATAACATTACTTTTCTTTCTTGACTATTCATGTTCACATGAATGTTATTTCTTAGTGCGCTTTTCTTGAATATTTAATATGAAAGTCATCAATCATCTCTTGAGCGTTCATAAATTCATCATCGTCAGCGTTATATCAGTTGAGATCGTTGTCATAGCTCTTTCATTTAATTCAATATTGAAGTCATCTTCAATATCATTGAAAGTTCAATATATCATTGATTTTTCATTCATCTTCATCATTTATCACTATTGATCTTGAAAATTCATTCTTCTGATCAGACAGAGAATCATTGATGACAAGATGAAGAAGCTTTGAATAAAATACATCATGTATATGCATAGTGTTTGATAGTTTCAATTTATAGAAGAAGTCAACAAAATCTGTAATCTGAAAAAAGTTGAGCATCTTGTCATTCAATTTCTTAAAGAGTTTCGCTGTAATGATGTTTCATTCATTTAGAAACATCTTTGATTCAATCTTGTAATTGATCTTCTTTCTATGTTTGTTAGCTTGATTCATCATTTGTTCTCATGTTTTGATCAGAGCTTTGCGAGCGAAAATCAATGTTTTATTCATGTGATTGAATATATCTTCAACTCAAGCAATCTGCAGACGTTTGCAAGTGCTTTCATACTTAATGATGTCAGAATCAAAGCTCATATGAGAATGAAAGTTCTTATTCATGAAGAAGAAGATCAAGAAAATGATTGAAAACAAGATGTTATTGTTGACAAACTTGATCATGAGTAATCATTTGAATCAGTCGTTCTGCATGTATGAACAGAAGAAACAAAGATATCGCTTGACATTCTGATTGACTCATTCACTTTGATCATCAATCTGAGAATGATAGATGATGAACAATTGAAGAGAAATGCTCAGTTGTTTGCAAAGAGACTTTCAAAGAATGAAGATGAACTGAGAATCTCGATTGAATACAATGAAGCTTGATAAATTGTGAATTCAATATACTCATTGAAGCAACATTTCAGCTGTCTTTTCGACTGTGATATCTTCATCATCAATAATGCAAGAAATATAATGTTTTTCTTTCAATAATCTGCAGATGACAATCAGAATAGCGTTGTAGTTGTACAAATCAGATAAATCAATAATGAAGTTCATGACTATGTTCTGTCATCATTGTTCAGATATAAATAGAGATTGAAGCAAGTCATTTGATTTATTTCTTGATGTCTTTGAACATTGACATACGTAGCAGTTCTGAATATATCGATCTATCGTTTTTCACATAGAAGATCAATAGTAATTTCGCTTTATGACTTTCACAGTTCTAAGAATATCAGAATGATCAACTGATGATTGATCATGTATTTCATGAATCAGATTTATTTGTAGAAGCTTGTTGAACGAAACTCATAGTTGACTATCATGATACAAGATGTCAGAATCGTGTCTAGATGATACAATCAATGAAGATCAGAATTGATAGTGCTTGATCTTTAGAGATAGTTATAACTGAATATTAAGAATACAGAAGAAGATTGATACAAGAGCTTCTATTTATGTAATGTTCAGAGACTGCGCTAGATTTGAAAAAGATGTGTTTGTAACAAGAAAAGATGATGATGTAGATGTTGATGAAAGAAAAGAATGTTGAAAAAGAAAAAGAGTGTTGAGTCATATCTGAGTCAAATCTGAGTCAGATCTAGATCAGATCTCGACTAGATCATTGACTAGTTCTAATCAGTCTTGATACGCTCGTAACATTATTTTCTTCTTCGAAAATTCATGTTTGCATGAATGTAGTTTCTTTGCTCACTTTTGTTGATAATTATTTCGATATTTAGCGCGATTTGCTTGAATATAGCTCATGAAATTCGTTCAAAACTTTCTCTGAGTCATCGAATTTTTCTTTATCAACATAGTATCATTTGTCGTTTCTATCTAGATCTTTTCATTTGACTTTGTACTGTATTCGACCTCGATAGCGTCTGAAGTTCAATATATCGTCTATCTCTCAATGTTCATCGTCTTCAATAGTGATTGATCTGAATGATTCTGAATGTTGTTCTGATAGAGAATCTTCTGAATACGATCGTAGTAGCTTCGAGCTGAATATCGAATGCAGATGCTTCATGCTGACTGATAAATGAAGATGATAGAAGATATTTATTTTAGCAGTGATTTGATACAGATTTAGCTGTTTGTCTTTCAAATCTTTGCAGAGTCTCGTTGTCTTAATGTTTCTGAAAGATAGTCAAATTCAGTTATCTACTTCATATGTGACGTCTCGTCTATGTTTATTGATCTGAACTTCGATGATCAGCTTCGTCTTTTTCAATTGTTGACGATCGAAGCTCAGTAGCTCTTTCATTCAAATGACAATATCATCTGCTTTTCTAGCTTCAAGTCGTTCATGAGTTGTTTTGTAATCAGTTGTATCTGAATCGAAACTCATTCAAGAGTGAAATTCTTTATTGAAGTAGAAAAAGATCATTGAAGTGATCGAGAAGATATTGAAATTGTCGCTAAATTTCATCATAGATATTCATTTGACTCAGTCGTTCTGCATGTAATTGCAGTAGATTCTAAGTTCGCGTTCGACGTTCTGATTGACTTGTTTCGATTGATCGTTGATCTCAGAATGATAGACTGTGAATAGACTAGCTGTGATTCTCAGTCGCTTGCAAAGACTTTTTTACATAGTTGATATGAATTGAGAGTCTCTGTTCGAAACAATAGAACTAAGTAGATCATGCAGTCGATAGACGTTTCATAGCATGATTCAAATCGTTTCTTCGACTGAGATGTCATCATCTTCTCAATGACAGAAAACATAGTGATGTTCTTTGATGAGATAACATATGATTGTGCAAATGACGTTATAGTCTTCTGACAGAGATAGTTCAATGATGAAGTTCATAGCTATATCTTTTCAGCGTTTCTGTGAAATCGAAAGAGAATAATGAAGTTTATTGATGCTATCTCTGAAGACTTTGCTTCGCTGACAAGCATGATAGTTTCAAATGTATCATCGAATAGTAGTTTGATGATCTGATCAATAGTAGAAACGCTGAACTAGATCGATGATTCATTTATTGTCGAAGTGAAAGATTGAAGATTGATCATGCACTTCTTGTAGTAATTTCATGTGCATGTTCTCAGAGATTCACAGTAGATCTTTTCTAAATAGAACGTCGTCAATGATTTTGCAGTTCTTCAGTTTAGTGATATAAAATTTGAGTTTATTCTCATTCATAGCTTGTCTATATTCACTGCAGAACTCATCTGTTTGATTGATCATACATACTCATTGATAGAGATTTGCTTTCGATTCAACAGATAGAACATCGACTCTATCAAAGATCAGAATAGTCTGAAAACAATCTTCAAGACGCTGAGCTGATTCAGAGACGTTCGCTAGAAGCATTCTGATTAAAGCATTGACTTTAGTGTTTGTTTTGTCTGATCTAAAGATGATCTGAAAGTTGAACTTCGATAGAATGTTCAGATAGTTGACTTGTCATCGACTCAACTGTTTGTTTTTCATGAAGATCTTCAAAGTCTGATGATTGATGAACATCTGAATGAGTAGTTCAATGCATTTCAGCTCGAGTCGTCAGTGTTCGAAGCATCGAATAATGACTAGCAGTTTCTTATCATAGATGTGATAATTGATTTCAGCGAGAATCATGCTTTTGCTGTAAAAAGTCATCGAATGAAGAACTTTCTCGTCATTGTACTGAGATAGTATTTCATCTTTTACATAGTTTGAAGCATCAATCTTCAGAATAGCTTGTTGTTTGAGATCAAAGTGACGAAGTACTGAGACTGAGCTGACTTGTTTCTTTAGATTGTCAAAAGCTTGAACACAAATCTCGTTTCAAACAAAAGATGTGTTCTTTCTAGTCAGCTGAGTGAATGATTTGACTAGCTTCGAGAAGTTCTTAATGAAACGACGATAGAAGTTAACAAATCTCACGAAGCTCTGAATTTCTTTTAGATTGATTGAAGTGATTCAGCTGACTATGACTGTCATCTTGCT
>JAABUL010005318.1_pt1 | contig 16158 bp, 15 predicted proteins | sample 5559151 | NCBI WGS metagenome assembly JAABUL01 (sample SAMN10711876, study PRJNA513368) | rock metagenome | isolation source: Antarctica rocks | place: Antarctica: Victoria Land, Pudding Butte sud | reverse complement strand
AGCTATTTATAAGTTTAATGTTAATCGCTTTCGTCGTTCTTGTTTTAAATACTTCGCAAGTGACGAAGTCTAACTTAATGTCAAAAATCTTAATATTGTTCGTCTTGCAATTAAATTAAATGATCGTTACATTAATCTTTTTAAAATGAAGCGCATCTTTAAAAGAAATTCTTTAATTATTAAGTTCGAGTTACTAACATTTATGAAAGTTTATCTTGTCTTTTATGCTACTTTTGTTAGTTATATTGCTATCGATTTTCTATCTAAACAACGTCAAGAATCTCGTAAATCTATTGTCGCTAAGAATAACGAAAAATCTTAGTATGTTAATAGCATTTTAAACTTTAAACGTGATAGACGTTTTAACTTTGTCTTGCTTAAGTACTACGTTAACTAAAAAAATCATTTCTTTATTTAGAAATCTTTCAATCTTCTAAACGATTATTAACAAACTCTTGATAAATATTATTTAATTAATTTTATTGTTAAGAGATCACATGTGATATTTTGCGTCGTTTCTAATTATTAATGTTAAGAAGAATAGACAATGTTTTCAATCTTGCTTAAATTTTGTCTTAATCTTGCCCAAATAATAGAGATCTTCTTGTTTTATCTTAATAGTGTTTCGTCACTTTAAACGTGTCAAATCTTGACTAAATTAATTAAATCTCGTTCAAATCTCGCTTAAATCTTGTTCAAATAACAAAGATTTTCTTTCTTCGTTTTAATAGTGTCTCGTTACTTCAAACGCGTCTAATCTTGATTAAAATAATCTAATCTCGCCTAAATCTTGCTTAAATAACAAAGATCTTTTTGCTTCATTTTATCTAATTTAATGAATCTAAATACTAAGTCTCGCTTAAATCTTGTCTAGATAACAAAGATTTTCTTGTTTCGTCTTAATAGTGTCTCGTCATTTTAAACGCACTTAATTTTGACTCAATTAGTTTAATCTCGTCTCATTTCGCTTAAATCTTGCTCAAATAATAGAGATTTTCTTTCTTCATTTTGCCTAGTTCATTAAATCTAAATATTTTGTCTCGCCTTCGTCGTTTCTCGTTTTAATTTAATTTAATGAATTTAAATATTTCGTTTCGCTTTTGTCTTGTCTCGCCTTTATCTAATTTAATGAATCTAATTATTTCGTTTTGTTTTATTTTACTTCTCGAAATCTTCTCGATCTTTAATTCTTCGATTCTTCAATAGTTCGTCATATTGTTTTGATCGCCTCGCAAGAGCTTTGCCTTGTAGAGAGAAACTATTGTTATAATGTTAAATTAGCAATTCGTTAACTACGTTCGTCGATTAAACAATTTTTCGTTTTAATTTCGCTTAATTTTTTGAGCTTAATCTTGATCAAATTTGGGCCAAACTAGGTCAAATTTGGGTCAACTCTTGCTAGGCATAAAGCTTGCAATCTTATATAGTTAACGTTGTCTCATTTCTCTCTTTTCTTTTTTGTCTTTCGTCTTGTACATTAATTCTAGTATAAACCTAAGTTCCACCTAGTTACCAATCCAAATACCTCTTTGATAGAGGTTCCGAACCTAGTCCCTAACAATCGAAATCTATCGTATATTTAATGTTAAAAAGTCAAATTTGTGCGAAAAGTTAAAAATTATATCGAAACGCAAATATAAAATATTTAATAAATACTAGTTTGTTATAAAACTAAAAATTAATACTTTTGAAGATTAGAAATCGCACGTTATATTTTAAGTTAAAGTTCGTTTTAATAATTATTTTATAAGCGTTGCGTTTAAATTGTTCGATATTAACACGCAAAAAAAGATATAATTCGTTAATTTTAATAGCAACGACTTTTCAAAAGCAACGCATATGTTGTTCGATCATATTTCGAAAAATTTTTATTACGTAGACGAAAAGAATTGCAAGAATCGCATCATTTATTAAAGTTAAACAAAATATTACTACAATTAAGTTGAAGACATTTATTGCTTAATAAAAAAGAAAAAGTATAACAAAAATCTATACTACGTTTGTCTTTCGCATGAAAATTAAATAATTGACAAAAACAAACTACTTTAAAGAAAAGCGCTCAAAACTATTGTTTAATTATTGACAAGTTACTTTAGCGACTTTACAAAAGAAATTACGCAATTGAACGAAAACGCGTTTAAACGAAGTAACTCGATTATTATCTTCAAATCTAAGAGAGAAAAGTCAAAAACGAACAATTAAATCATTCGCTTTATTGACGTCGTTAAAAAGATCTTTTTTTTCATTTTTAAAATTCGATTTCGCGATGTTTTTGTTCGCAAATTGAACAATTTATAGTTGATCGAAGCTCAAATCAAAATAAAGAAGAAACAAAAAAAGATTGTCGTTCGATCAATTAAGAGCGAAACAAATAAGGAAGAAATTAACAATTATAATAAGAGAGATCTAGATAAGAAACTTAAATCGACAAACGATATAAATAAAGATAACGAGAAGAAATTCGATTCAAATGCGAAATATAACAAGAAGAAGATTAATTTTAGCGACGATTTATTTAGTTTAAAAAGCGAGAAAAAGTAATTAAAAGAAACAAAATCGCATTTGCGCAATTTTGTTTTGTTAACTTTGTCGCATTTTCATCTTAGTTTAAGTAAATAATTGTTAACAATAAGTGCTAGTAATAAATCTTAAATTTTTTTTTTTGATATGCGTGAAATGCAACTAATAATTATGCAATTTTTATAAAATTAAGTAGCGATTAACGTTACTCTTGCATTAAATTTTAATTTTAGACATATTAAAGATATTTAAGTTACGTGATCAAAGTAAAAGAAATAAACATATAATTGTTATTATTTAGTCAACAAATCTCGTTATTGTTTAATTAATCGTACGCGCTAAACTTTATTGTTATTGTTAATTTATTTCTATTAAGTAATTTTGCGTTCGATCATTCTTTTTTTCTAATTTACGAAATATTTATTGTCGCCATAGTAAGCGATTTTTGCGTTTTTTATTTTTTTGAAGGCAATTTTGAACTTTTGCAAAGACTTTATTCGATGCAACGCTATTATTTGTATCGTTTTTACTTAACTCGTTTTTAAAAGTCAATTTGTTTACGTTTGCGCAACGAAATTATTTTAAGACGTTTAACAAACAAGCGTCTAATTTACGATGAAATTAACATGCAATTAAGTTAATGCGAAAAACTTTTATAATAAAATAATATATCGATGCGATTAGTTTGACGACGTAAGTTTAAGTGCGATTTAAGTCGTATACGCAACAACAAGATCGCTTTATTAATTAAACTTAACATTATTTAAAGTTTTTTCGTTCTTTTGCACGTCAACATATTACGAGAGAATAATTTGTCGAAGAACGCGAATGTTACTTAATATCGATTTGTACAAAATCTTAGACTTAATAATACGCATATTTTTTTTTTTCAAAAGTATCTTTACAAAGTTGTTGTATTTTTGCGCATCTTTTAACTTTTATAGTTTCTCTAAATTATAAATAAATGCGATATTTACATTTTTGAACTTGTTTTTATGCGTAACAACATTCTTTTATTATTTTTTAATTATTTGATAAAAACTTGACACTATCTTTGTGCAAGCATGTTTACTCTCGTTGTTTAACAAAATTAAGTCTTAAATAATTGCGCTTTTGTATTTGTTCTTCAAGTATCTAAATATACATATATTAATATAGTAAAAGTTCGTATTATTCTTTTTAACGACAAATTTAATATAATAAGAATACAACATTAAGCGAGAATTGCGATCGAGTTAAAGACAAACATATAACATTTAATACTTTAAATTTATGCAAATAACTTGTTGACTTAAGAAGTAAAACATCGTTCGCAATTATTCATAGTTAAGTTTGTTGTTTTGTTTTTGTTAATAATATTAATACATTGCAAACTCTTTAATTATAAATTTATTAACTTTTGTTTTAATTCGTTTTTTGAAATATATCTTATTTTAGAGCTAGTTAAACATATTTTTTATAATAATGTTGCTTTTCATTGATCATTTTAACTAGATTTCATCGTCGCAAATCTCGTTAATTACGATTTGATACATATTAATAATTAATCGTTTAAGAAGAAGATATTTGATATGCGCATATATAAAGATCTCAAATTGATCTTTTAAAACGAACGATCAATTTCGTTTTCGTTATTAAAAAAAGATTTTATCGTTAATTTTTAAATTTTTAAAAATTAGTTGTTTAAATTAGCAAATCTTTAATCTCTTTAAAATAATTTTGTGTTTAATATTGTTAAACTTTAGCTTAATATGTTTAGCGATTTTGCAAATATAAGCATAACATAAGTTCGAAAAGTTCTTCGTCAACGTTAATTTTATAATTAGATAAATCGTAAAAAGACATTTATTTTTAATGCGCATTTCAATCTTATTTCTTGACTTACAATTAATTCGTTTTAGAAGATCGACATTTATAAAATAACATTTGTAATTTTTTATCTCTTCGATTTCTTTCGTTTTTAAACGCTTAGTGAAAATGAATAACTTAATAAACGCATCGTTAAACGCACTATTGTTATTCGTCTTTTTGTCGTTGTTTATTGTCGCTACAATTGCTACTCTTAATAATTGTAATAACTTATATCTCACTTTTTTTTTTAAAATTATTGACGACTTCGAAAAGTTAATGATCGCTAAATTTTTTTAAATTATTTCGAACATTCTTAATTTATTTGCGAAAGACATTAAAGCGTCGCGAAACTTGATCTCTTGCTCTAGCGACATAAGTTGTGCGACAAATTGTTAATCGAACGACAAAATGTCTCGTATAAAATTTTGCTCTCTTTTTTTTTTTGCAAACGAGTTATAACGTTTTAAGCAAAAAGCACATAAATTTTAATGAAAGAAAATTGCGTTGTCGTTAAAGTTATTTATTTAATTTGATGTTTAAAGTTGTTGTTTAATTAAAGATTGTTAAAATTTGCTCTTCAACTAACGCGAATTTCGTTAATTTTTTTCGTCTTTTTATTACGAAACTTCGCATAAATAATTTCAATAATCTTTATATCTTTTGTTTGAATCACTTTTATCGCATCTTTTTTGTACATTCACTTTAATTTTATTCGTTATAATTCGTTTTGCTTAATAATGTTAAAAACTTCGCTAACAATAATGTTAACAATCTTAATTTTGTCTTTTGTTTCGTCTAGAATTGCTAAAATTTCTTTTTATTAATTCTTTTTTTCGTTCTTTTGTTTTATTTAGTTTGAGATGATTTGTTAAACATTACGTGAACTAACAATGTCATAAAGAGCTTTGCTAAATAAATTATCTTAATTTGTGTTTATTGTTGACGCGTTAATAATTAATCGTTAACATTAATGCTTATGAAATAAAATAATGTGCTAAAAAAAAACAATTTATAATTAAGTTCGAAATTCCAAGATTACATTTTAAAATCGCATTAATAATAAAGTTTTGCTATAATCTTTATTGTTATTTTTGATTCGACAAACTAAAGTTTCGTGATCTTTAATTATATACTATTTAACAATCTTTTGCGTTAAATGATCGCTAAAAGAAGAAAATTTATTGTTAAACATTTTAATCTAGCTCTTATTTATAGTTTCTTTACGTTAAAACTAATTAAATAGCGCACGTATATTACAATCTTTTAAAAAATCAAATGCTAAAAAGAGAGTTTATCGACAAATCAAACAAAATTATTGTTTCTTTTAAAGTTGTTTTTAAAGTTAAAGTCGTACGAACGCGACTTTGATTCGCATTCGAACATTTTACAATAGAGCGATCTTGCAACTTGTAACACTTTATAGTGAGACGACCTTATAACTTGTGACATTTTACAATAGAGCGATTTCGCAATTTTTAACACTTTTTAGTTAACAAATATTGACGAAGCGTGAGCAATTATTAATACGACGCATGTAATTAGCGCGTACATAGCATTTGCAAATACAATTATTCTAGTTATAACGCTTTATTTCACGCGAGTTATGAAGCTACTTTTGAACGCATTCACAAGCGTCGTTATGTGTTTTTGCTCAAATGAGACTTATTTATCATCGTAATCGATTTTTATCCCAAATATTACATATTGTTCTTAGATCTTCTAGCAAAATTATGTTTTGATGTCGACGCTTATTGTTTATAGATAGTTCACACTATGTATTATAGTGCTCGTCGATCGTTCGAAGCTATTGCATCATACCTTGTAGCGTCGTTTATAAATAGTTAGGGTTTAGTCTAGGGCTTAGTCTAGGGTTAGGACTTGTCGAACACAAAACATAATTCTGCAAAGGAGGTCTGAGCATTGAGGCAACGCAGCAGGTGGGAGCCTGAACTGGCTGCGTTGAGTCGGCTTCAGTTGCCTACGTTATTTTTAGACAAATAAAAGGCTGCCTGCTGCCTAGCCTGCTGTCTAGACTCAACCCTGCTCAACTCCCACTGCCTAGGCTCATTTTAGCTCACACTGTGTTTACAGAGCTTCTTATTGCGAACTATCTCTGTGCCAGATTCGACGTCTCCAGAGTGCAGAGCGTATTACCTGTGGTATTCCATCACAATCATTTATCCACTGAATCTTCGGGGTTCTCAGCTGGACTTGTAAGAGTGGAATCTAAGAAGCTCTGAGGTCAGCAGCGGACTCTCAACGGTGAAGATACTCTTGTCTTTAGTGGTATACAGGCTCCTCATCGATCAGTTCCATTTTCGCCTCGATAAGTGTCTGCTTGTGACGTCAATAATATTCGGAGCATGCTTAGTGATTCCACACAGCTGGTATTCCTTCCGGGTCCATCTTCCATCTCCGGCTGATCAGGCTGACCTACGAACGGCTTGATTGGCAATCAGACTCCGCTCAGTAGCGACTAATCCCAGCGGTAGTAACGATGCCTCAAATATATTATTAGGCGGAGATATATCATATTGCCCTCTTCAAGAAGGCTAGCTCCAGCAACGTGAACCAATTAATCGCGGCGCGAGCTAAGCCTTCCTCGAATTAATTGCACTATTGACTCAGCGATAAGTATCTCCTTATGGAGCAGAGATATCGTCGAGTACAACCTACCAGTTCAAGCTTAAATGGCGAGTGGAAACCCCTGTAGTCTGTCCACTATCCGAATTCTATTGATTTGTTAATCATCGAGGTCGCAATTCATAAGCGTGACGACTAGGGGAAGATCCTGCGAACCTAACACGATAACAATACGATAATCCTAAATGTTGTTGAAAGGAAGTGAAGGAATTCTTCGATCAGATTTATGAGTTGAGCAGCTTTTTTATTAAAAGCCCAAGTTCTTCGAACGAGATAAGAGATGTAATTATGTTCTAATAATTATATAGTCGCTAGCAAGAGCGTTATCTTTGAAGAGGGTAGCTACTCTTCTTAAGTTAAGATAGACGATGCGAAAGTTAATCGTAACATTCAAGAGCTATATCGCTCCCATTCATCGAGCTTCTTAGATACCAATGTTTGCCTAGCTTAATATTGTATCCCAAAGCAGATAACAACTAGTATAGCTGCATTAATAATACAATCGAATTGTAATAGGCAACCTATCCATTCCATTCAAACTTCAATGGCTTCGACAGCCATCGTGCTTAAGCTTGGGCCCATTTACCACCAGCGTTCTTGATCCATTTTTGGCTCGCAACACAATCGTCACATGGAACTTTCTTTGTAGTAACCCCAATGCTATGATTTGGCTTATAGTTGTCGCACTTATCCTTGCACGAGATTTAAGTACCTGGAGAATTAATCTTATTACTATAGAGCATCATAGTCTGTGCAATCAATTCTTAAGCTATCGGTCAAAGGTTAGTGAAAGAAGTAGAGCAAACATATCAAGAAAGACGAGACTTTCAATCCGCACTATTGATTGTTTGTAAATTTTTGGCAACAACGTATATTTAAATGCCTTAAGATAAGAGATTAACAATGTAGTGAGATAAAGAAAGTGCGAGGCATTCGAACATTATTTATTTGCGGGGTGCAGCTAGTAGGGGGTTGGAAAAGTTGAGCCGGGGTTGGAAAAGATTCTTGGCGTAAGGTTGAACTTTATTTTTGGCATATGCCTCGCACATTCAAGAGTTGATGAAGGGTTGGAAAAAACTTAGGTTCTATGCGAAGCATATGCCAAGAGCATTAAGCGAGGTTACAAATAAATTCACATTAGGTTACCAAAGCCTCGTGTGTGCATATGCGTAGCATCAATCAAGCATTAAGAAACATCAATAAACAACAAAAGCGTTGACGCTCAAAATCGAGCTAATAAGATAACGAATTAACTAAATAATTTGAAGATAAGTGTTACATTCCGCATATGTCGCGCATATACTAAAAAGAAACGCAGCATAAACTTCGCATATGCTTTGCTAACACATAATCTAATCTAGTTGTCAACATCGCTAACAAGCGTAGTTTCGCTCGTCTAATCAAGAAGTAGATCGACGATAATAGTCTATAATTGTTATTTTCTAATCTCTTTTATACGCTGTGCATATGCATAGCGTTTTTTAGATTCTTTAGTTAGAGAAATGTTACTATCACGACTATCTCTTTAGCTTATGCTTCGCATATGCAGAAAGCTGAGCCAAGGTTGAAATAATTTTGAACTCATGGTTAGCATATGCAGAAAGTTGAGCCGGGGTCGGAAACCAAAAAAAAAAATTCCGACCCTAGCTCAACTTTTCCAACCCCCCACCAACTGTAACCCCATTTATTCGCATCACGTCGCGCCACTTAATTGCTAACTAAGATTTGGAATTTAGACATTAGTAGACAATCTTCGCGTTGCAGAAGTTAGGTTGTATTCTCGATAGACTAATTTCCAATTATTTGTGATTATGACAACTCGTGATGAACCAAAGCTACTTAACTTTGATAGTGTTGAGATTGTTTACCAAGTCACTAATAATATTATTGTGAAGCGTACCTTTGCAGACGATAATAAGGGCATTTATAAGGAGTATCGTATCTACGATATACTTGATAGTATGCCTTACTGTCCAAACCTTGTCCAAAGCTTCTATCGTATTCTATCCACAAATTTCCTGCAATATTTTAGCGACGATACCCTCGAACAACAACTTCGACAATATCAAATAAGAGATTCAACCAACGATCGAGTAATAGAAGTGAAATGTTACGAAACACAAAGCTTGATCTAGAGATAAATAACAGAGCTAATCGATGCAACCAAATAACTTAAGTCACATGAATTTGCGCACGATAACATCCGGCCTATCAAACCTTCTATTAGACAGCAACAACCATCTAAAACTTATCGACTTCGACAATACAACTAAGGCAAGGTTCGTCTTTGACAATTGCCAACCACTCTACGCTAGATTACTAGGTGATGAAGCTGCGAATAACCGAGGGACGTTTAGATATCATGGACCTCGCACCGAGCAATTCGCGATTGATTCAATTTTCTACTATATGACCCGCAATTATAAGCCCTACGACAACGAATAATTTGAAGAGAATCATGGTAAGATGATTGTTAGACTTCTCCAAGAGAGGAAGTTTCCTAAAGTGAACGAAAATAATATAGATACTATCATACACAAGTGTTGGCAAGGACAATTTGGACTAATCGAAAGCTTAAAGCTTGAGATGCTACGCCTGGGTCGCGATGTTGGACTTAGAATGACAAAAGCTATGTCAAAGGAGGAATATAAGACAAGACATTAAGAGTGCAAAGAACTCGTGGAACTTGAAGTGTTAGATAAAACACCAAGAGGCGAATAGCAAAGAGGTAGAGAAACGTCGTTTATAAGAGGTTATCTACTAAGTAAAAAAGATGCGACGGCGTGAAAGCAAAGCATTCGTAAATTTCCATCCCCAAGACATGCTCACGTTTATGGCATCGAATTTTGATACAAGACGCTCGCCAAAATCTTTGCTATTCAAAGTACCGCTTCATTCTCCCTCCTCTATCTGCGCCTCTTGATCCATACCTCTTTATTCGCGACTCCAAAGCCTCGCTATCTTTTCCTATTTGTTGGTAATTCTTGAAGTGCTCTTCTGCGAATCTCCGTCGCTCGTTCAAGATCGATGAACATGACCCCATAATTTTCCTGACTCTAGAGCATGTTTGGCGATCGAATGTCTTCATGCTGAATCCCCACTCGTGCTAAATACCTCTCAAATCGCATGATCTCCGTCTCAAAGACTCTTGCTCCTTCGATTTTGTCGACCCTCTCCCTTCCCTCGACGTATAGCTGCGACTACTAACTTAGACCAAAGCGTCTATAGAAATTAGTTAACCCTTCTAATCTAGATTAAAAGCGGAAACGAAGTGAAGAGCTTGGATAGAATTATATACCTAAGGCTAAAGAAGCTGCCTATATACCTTCCTAACGCTAGAAAAGCCCTATCCGAAAACGTTAACGAACCTTACCTACTAATTGTACTACTATAATACGTATAGGGCTCCGTAGTAATACTAAGAACCGTAACGTTAATGTTAGGTTAAAGCTGCCACCCCAGAATTACGGCAGCTAACCATATGTAGTACGGATATTGACTCAGCGTCGCTTATTTGACCCATAGAAAGATTGAGGGGCAAGTTGAGATTCTTATGTGCGGGGTAGCAAGAAAAAGGGGGTTGCTTCTCAGCTTTCTCACGGGTCAGATAAGCGACGCTGAGTCAATATCCGTACTACATATGGTTAGCTGCCGTAATCCTGGGGTGGCAGCTTTAATGACGGTTTAAGGGATACTGAACCCCATAGTGATCCTACGTTTCTTATACCTAGGCGCGCCGTCGTAGAGCCAGCGCGTTTACCCACTCACAGTTAACCCTATTGTGAGTGGGTAAACGCGCTACGCACTTTATACATATATCTTCCTCCTCAGGCTCGACTGGCTCTGCACACGTCGAGCACCAACGAGGCTTCAACCCCATGCTTTTTTACCATTCCGCGACTTCTTTTCGATGTGCCAGACTGCTCTTGCCGAAAACCTTTACCACAAGCCCGTCTTTGGACATCATCACCTCGTCCAGAGTCGGTAGCCAGCGCACATATTCACCAGCGTATGCGCCCATGACCGGTGGCGATGTCCGAGCGTAATCTTCCTTTTGCAGATAGATCAGACTGTGCAGACCCGTTACCGCCGACGACTTGGCGATGCCTTCACTCTTGATGATGTCGCGGAGGACTCCTCCGACTTTCTGAGAACGCTTCGGCCAGTCTTCTTTGGCTGCCAAGGTCAGTGTCCCAATTGAAGTCAGAAGATCTGCGGGAGTAGCTATCTCAGTGTAGCGCTCTTGCCAAGCTATCATTGTCTCCTCGCGCTGGTCCGTCCCATTGATACCCAGCTTCTTCATATTGATACCTTTCCACTCAATTGCAATACCGTTCGTTCTGACTGCCTTGCCGTATAGTATCAAGTCTGGCAGTCCGTATTTTCGATATTGCGGCAATTGATAAGCAAATGGAGCGCCGCATCGGATCGCCGTCATCGCCTCGTCGACGACGAGACCCAGACAATGCTCTTTGCAAGCATCAAGGAGAGCTTTCCAGGCAGCCTCGGAGATTACTGTGCCATCCTTGGCCCGCACGATTTCTGCGAACAAGACCACGCATCCTTGCTCCTTCGCAAGCCTGATCTGATTATTAACCCTGTTTGGTCTTCGAGTATCTATCACAATCGGCCTTTCTCCGGATGCCAAAGGGCGAACGATGGGAATGGTGGACTTATAAGCCAGAGGGCCGTAGCCGCTGCCGTACGTCCGATCCGTGACCGCCACTCGACACACTGTCTTGTTGTCCTCGCTGAGAAAGAACCAGTCAGACACTTTCTTGGACTCTTTAGCAAGGTGCTTCAACAGACTGGCCAAAACATAAGGATTCGCGGCGTCACTTACATGTCCATGGACGCTGATGGAATCCACCTTGAAGAACTGCTTGAAGGCTATGCGGTAACGTTCGCTGATGTCCGGGATGTAGTGTTGCAACAAGGCTGGCGTTTCGCTGAGCATGTTCCAGAATTTGGCTACACCGGGATCCACCGTTTCCGAGATGGGATTTTTACGCGTGAGTGACAGGCCGAACAATTGATGGAAGTCGATGTCTGGGAAGTCCTGTGGGCAGCAGTCTCGGTGTTCGTTGGGACTGCCGTGTCGATGACCACCATTCTGGTTCGGCTGTAAGGTCCGCGATCGCATATCTCGGGCTGCACGATGGATTGCTTGATCGATCGAGACTCGGCCGTCTGTTCTAGCAGATTTCTGTCTCGAGGCCTTGCTCACTCGGAACGGTGCTCGATTCTCGACGACGCCATTTCCCCGTCGCGAACTCTTTCTGGCCCGAGTGGGTTCATAGCTTCTGACTACATCGTCTGCTGGTATTGAAGCATCTCTAGCTGCTGCGGTTCTCGTCTTCACCATATCAATACTCTGTCGCTCTCTTGCTGATATAAAATGTGATATGTTATGATTACGATTTTTCGGACTCGAACAGATTTTCTCTCGTATATTCCAATTGACCTTTGATTCACATTCGGAGTAGCTCACAAGGGATGATCATTTAGATCTACGGAGATTATGATCCGAATTATACAACTAGCTTTGTCTCGACATGTTTGTTCGGGCACGAAATTGGCTGTGATTCCAAGCAAGAACGCTTGTCTCACGGCTTTGTCCATTTCAACCCGTTTGATCGATTTACAACAAATTATCATGCGTCAATGAACTGGACAATGGAAATCCTCTTGATACGGACCACACTAAATTCTTGCATCCAGATTAGTACACATACATACAGCACACTACCTATCCACCACTGAATCAACGAGATATAGAAGCCATCACTTAAAAGATTCATTGGGCTAGCGACTGTCTTGGGACTTGGAGTACACATTCTATTGTCCCATCCCAGCCGGAAGAGTCAGTTCCATGGCAAAATTGGTCCGTATCATTCGCCTGAACGGCTACCCATATCTGGTGAAGTATTTTCCTCCATGTCTCATCGAGTGGCCTCTACGCTGCTTCGTCACGGTGGCGTAAGTCTGTCATTACGCCTAGAATTCGATCCCTCTGCCGTATGATATACCTTGAACGGAGTCTCACGGGATGATACCTTATGATCGAGGCGTCGGGCTTTACGCATCCTAAGCTCCCCGCTTTTGCGAGGCGATTGGGGGTCTGAGGGCTTGCAAGCACCTTGGCATGCTTCTGTTACTAATAGCGAGTTGAATCTGAAATGTGAGCTTGCGTATGATCGAATTTAAAATATTCTCTAAGTCACATTGCTGTGTGATATGAAAGCCAAACGCAGTCTCGTAGCGCTATCTATCAGACTGAGACAAAAGTCTCTCAGAAAGCAAACGCGCCCCACGTAGCCCCGGCGAACTCAGTCCACGTGCAATCCGTCCTCGACGCCCGATTCGCATACGCGAAGAACTCGTAATTACTCGCCACCCGCTCCGGCAAATTCACGTCCGGGAACGTCGGCAGCACCCTATCGTGCGCGTTCTGCACCATGCAGTTCCAATCGTAGCACTCCGGGTTCCCGTCTTCGACCAACGAGCCTTGGTTCTGCTGCGTGACGATGTGCAGCAGCTCCGTCAGCATGATGCCGCCCTGGTCCTGCGCCAGCTCCTTGAACCCGCCCGCCATGCTCATCGGGTTGATGCACTCCGAGGCCATGGGGGTGTAGAAGTAGGAAGGGCAGGCGACGAGCATGGCGAGTTTCCCTTCGGGGTAGAGGTATCGTTCGACTTGGATTAGGCCGCCGGACCGGCAGAATGGAGATCGACGGATGGCGTCGCAGCGGAATTGGACGTTGTTGACGTAGGGGCCGGTTGTGTTCCTGGGGTTTCATTATTTATGTTAGCAGTCTGATGTTTGGCTGGACAAACACTTGTCTATCACGGCTTGAGAAGGGACAACAATACCAGGTGGATACGGTGTCATAGAATTTCTTGACCTGCGCTTTGACCGTTGCGTCGCCGTTGAAGAATCTAGATTGCTGTCTCAGCAAGACGGCCAATTGGGCGGAGGGGGGGTACCATACGTGGTCCATCTTTCAGCGGACGCAGACGACGTGCTTCCTATATCACTACTGGCGTATTTCGCCAAGGCTTGCGCGTTCGCGACGGCGTATTGGAGCATCGATGCCTCGGCTACCGAGCATTCTTGGGTCACCGCCATATCGTATGCGACGTCCGTGTACCTCAACACGTTCGGCGGAAAATCTCGTTTTGCTACGCGCGAAGTGCGCTTCCTCGAAGTCGATGCCGCCAGACGCCTGGGTTGCACTGCTCGTCTTTCCTTTTCTGGATGAACATCACGGGTTGGTAGGCATGATGCTCCATTGTACGGTGGTCCACCGAGGCCATCGCCCCATTCGGCTAGGGCAAGCTGCGCCAGTGAGTCCGGATTCGTGGTTGGGTCGATCGAGGTCGAATTCGGCAATTGCTGACAGGCGGCCGGGCCGTCTATGGAATTGGTCATCACGGCTGGGATCACGTTGTTGAGTGTCATCATGAGATGGAACATGACGTGCGAAGCAGTGGCGCTTCCCGAAGCTCCTGTCTGACATGGAGCCGGAGCTCGGCCCAAGGCTCGAGCAGTCGGACAGAGGACGATGTACGCATTCCCGAGGAACGAAGGAGTGAAGGAATAGCCCAGAACGTTTGGGTCCGCGCAAATGCTCTCTATGTCATCGCAGAACATATCAACATGTGGGCCTTGACCATGGACGCTGTTGGCCGCCGCCGTAGCAATAAATGAGACAGACTGTCGTGCGAAGACCGAAAAGAATAATGGGAATAGCGTATTGGTTGTATCGTTGGCCGCCATGGCAAGAGAGTTGGCATAGACACCGGTATCGAACAAGGCATTTGACATGTCTGTAAGATCCTGGCCTGTACACTTACCATCCACGTGGGCTCCGTCGGCAGGACTCTCGAATGACGAATCCACGTATCCGATCAACGGGAAAACCGCACTGAAACGGGTCGGAGTGGAGCTGACGGTGATATCTTGCAGATTCGATTGGGACAAGTCCCCCAACGTTTTGGGATTCGAGTCGAAGTTCGCCGGCGATGCAATGACTGTCGAGGGGTCCCCAATAAAGCCTTTGAAGGAGGGTGGTGGAGCTATCGTGAACACCTTCGGTGTGAAACCGCCACCAAGTGGTGCACTGGGTCCGCTGGGTAGATTCTGCAGGCATTGCCTCAGGTCGACCGTCCTATAGTAGGTGCTTCCTGGTGTAAGAGTGTACAAGTCGTTGCTCGAAAAGCCAGCACGCATGACGTTCATGGAAGCCAACGGCACGACGTTTCCCATATCATCTTTGACGTCGAAGAAAATGGGCAGCGCTGTTGTGTTATCGAACACATTGTTCCAAGCAAGGACCGAAATGTTAGAGGTTGTCGGATTGGTAATTTCGATCGTGACAATGTATTTATTGCCTGGACTCGTCGCCAAACCGGTAAGTTGTGCAGAGGTCCATTGCAGCGACGACGAAATACAGAGCAGCAGGCTCAAAGCTTTGTCAAACCGAAACATGGTGCGGAAATGGCGTCTTATGATAGTCGTAACTTCCTACCGTGACATAGACTTCGAGCAATGGAGACACCGACAAGCATCCAACTTACGAAGCCAGATACGGAGGAAGAGCTTTCGCACACATGGGCAAACACAGCCCAAACCTCGAACTGATAAAGAATCGCCGAGTCAATATATAGCAGCCGGGCCTTTGCAGCCCGCGTTTGGGCTTTTGAGACGTTTCATAGCAGATCGGGCATTTTTGCGCTTTTATCGCATAAGCGACACGTAATGAGGGGGCCAAATTCTAAAACAGCATGGACATTAATCTGGATGAGAGTCAAAGCTGGGCCGGGAGATATCGTTAGGGTTTCAAGGGAAGGGAGTGCATATCCATAGTAGAGAATAGTGATCTTTTGCGAGGAGTAGAATGATTCCCGGACCTGACGCGCATTCGTTTGCGGGCAAGAAGACGGCTCCTGCCTGTTGCATTATCTATGAGTCTGTCAGCTCGCTCAAGCCGGTGTCCCCGATTGATGAAGATGCTTCGATATATATAGGTAAGTACTCCATCTGAGTGATTGAGTACTTCAGTCTGCTGGCAGGAAAACTGTTGCATATTTCCCAAAGACGTCGCCAAGACTCCTGGCTTGGCACTGCTTACTAAGCAAACT
>JAABUL010005314.1_pt1 | contig 16173 bp, 2 predicted proteins | sample 5559151 | NCBI WGS metagenome assembly JAABUL01 (sample SAMN10711876, study PRJNA513368) | rock metagenome | isolation source: Antarctica rocks | place: Antarctica: Victoria Land, Pudding Butte sud | reverse complement strand
TTTTTTTTTTTGCAAATTATTGCTAGTAGAAATTGTGCTACAATATAAATCGAAGATAAAAAGCTATTTTATAAAAAACAAAACGTTAATTGTATAATACTTTACAAGCGTCTAATTAAGTTGCAAACAATTACTATCTTTAAAAAAGTCTCTAAATAGATTCAAATTAATATAAAAAAAAACGTCAAAAATATAATAGCTAATAAAAGAGTAGAAAAAGAATTATATAATAATATATTTAAATAATATATATATATTTAAAGAGCTAATTATGTTGTAGCGCAATACTTTAAGATCGAACTAATAAAGAAAACTAAAAACAAAAATATTGCAAAATAGACTAAAATTAATACAAATACTATACAAATAATCTTAAAGAATAAAAATGTAAATATAATATAATTTCTTAATATTTAAATATATATAGAGTCTAATATAAATAAAATAACTAATCTACGTGTTAGTCTAATTCTAATTAATTCAAATTGAGCAAAAATATAATTAAAAATATAATATTAATTATCGAAATAGTTTAACAACGCATTCTATATTATAAAAAGTTTAATAAGTTGAAGAAAGCGTATAATCTAAATGCAATTAATAAATTTAAAAGATTTAAAGACACTTTTGCAAGCAATAAAAATACTATAGATTGCGAAATATTTAATTCTTTAAAATTAACAAATAACAATGCTAAAGACTTAATTAAAATTAATAATAATAAAGTAAAGATAAGATAAAAGAAGAAAAAGAATAATACAAAAATAATAAATAACAAATATAAAGATACAAAGTACAAAGACGATAATAATAATAACAAAAGTAAAAACAATAATAATAATACTAAGAATAAAGTTAATTACAAGATTGTAGAGATTTCGAACTAGTTAATAGTATTAATAAGTTCAAGTGCATTATTTAAATGCATTACTATATACTTTTTGATAAAATATAAAATCGAAGTTTATTAAGAGACTATAATAGTTGTAATCTATTTATTATATAAATATTAAATACTTTATATATATTATCTTATTATATTACTATAGAATATTTAAATAAAAGAATAATAAGATTTAAAATTTAATTTTTGTTTATTAAATTTGTTACTAAATAACTTTATCTTTTAGCAATTTGAGTCGATTTTTTCGAGTTAACTTTCGATTTTAACTTTAGAAATCGATTCGATTTAATTCGATTTTTGATTTTAACTTTAGAAATCGATTTGTCAAGACTTTCGAATTAAGTTGATTCGAATTGTCAAGATTTGAATCGATTAATCGATTCGAACTTGATTAGTCTAAAATAGATTAAAACAATTCTTTATATTAAATATTATTTTATCTCGAAATAAAATAGAAATTTACAAACGTTTCTAAAAAGTAGTTCGAATCTTTATTATTGTTAGTATTTTTGCAAAGATTATATCTTTCTATTAATTTTGCAAAAAATATTTTAATACTTATATTTAATAGATTATTTACTATTATAAACAATACTTGTTGTTAATAAATTAAATATAACAAATATAGCAATAGTAACAACTACAAATATAAGTATATATATATATTTTGCTAGAAAACTTACAATTCTAATTGCTATTGTAATAAGATATAATATTTAATAATTTTGTTGTCTTTTCTATCTTTTAATATATCTAGCTTATTAATTTTTGTATTAAAGAGTTTTTTATATAATTTAATATTGTTAGACAAGTCTAACTTGTTATTAAGTAAATCTCTATTAATAGAGAGATAATACAAATGTCTAAAAATATATTTTAATAGATATTTTGTTTCTATTCTCTTAGATATAATTACGCAAAATACTAAAATCGAATATATTAATTTATATATTTTTCGCATAGATATAAATTATATTTTTGTAAACAAAACTTTTGATATATTTATTGTCGATATTAATAAATAGCTACAAATAGATTGTTTAACTATATTATCTACTCTACTATCTAATCTATATATATATTTACTATTAGATCTTGTATTAAAATACAATAATAACTAGAGATATATTTATAATCTTTTCTTCTTTAAAAATATTTTTATTAATAATAATATATCTTGCAATTAAGAAGTTCTTAAATATATCTTAATTAATAATATTATTGCAATTCTTATTGTACAAAAACATGAAACAATATTTTTTAAAAAAAATCTTGCTAATATCTTTAAATATATAATAATAACAATATCTAATTAATAACTATTAAATTTTTAGTAAAATCTTGTTTTCTATATAGAAATTTTTTTGTTCTTTAAACTACAAATTGTCTTTTTTTTCGATTTATTTGCAAAAGTCTTATATTAAATATTAATATTTTTTTTTGAATAATATATTTTTTTGCATTATCTAGATAATTTCTTTGTTATTTTATTACTCTTTATTAATATCTTTTTTTATCAAAAAAAATAAAATATATTTTGCAATTTTCTAGAACTTCGAAGCAATAAAAAAAAGAAATAATTAAGTTATTAAATAAAGTTTCTAGATATTAAAATAAATAGTAAAATAATAAAGAAACAGTTGTTTTTTACTAAGTTGCAACAAGCTTATAATCTTATTATTGCAACAACAAAAGCAAAAATACTATTATATTAAACTCTTAAAATTCTAGTAGACTTTTTATTCTTTTGTATTAAAATAGTAGTGCTAGAACATGTTTTTTTAAATATCTTATACGCTTTTTTAATAAAAAATATACAATATTATAGTATTATTATCTCTATAGCAAAAAATATTATTTAGTAATATTATTTTTTGTTGCGTTAGAACAATATTAAGATTCTATAGTTTGTTGTTTCTTAATTAATCTCTTATATATAGATAAATATATTTAGTTTTTAAAATATAGACAATTATTAAATATAGTATAAAAATAATATATTTATTAACATTTTTTTTAAATGCTATTTTATTTATATTAAGAGCAAAACTTTTTATATTAATACTTACAAAATACAAGCAACTAAATTTTCTAAATTTTTTGTCTTTAGCTATTTTGTCTTTGCAACAATAAGATTATTATTTATAATAATAATATTGTTATTATTATTAATCTTAATAAAAAATTTATTTGCAACAATTTTATAAATTTGTTGCAAAATATTGTTATAGTTCTTGCTTTTAAAAATATATTAATAGAATCGATTTAAATCGACTCTAAATTAAACAAGCTTGCAAATCTATTATTATAAGATAAATATAAAACTATTATTAACAAATATTTATAGTTAATATATCTTATTATTTAGATTTTTGCAATGTTTTTAACTTCTAGTACGCAAAGATATTTTTAAATTAAAATATAATTCTTTTTCTATAATAGAGATTTGTTACTACTATAAGAAATCTTTGTTTAATAATCTTTAAAAACTATATATAATATTGTTATTTTTATCTTAATTGCAATATTTTGTTTGCTACTATTTAAAACTTTGTTAATTAAATTGTTTGTCTAAATCTTAATTGTATTAAGATAAAAACTATTAAAAACTATATTTGCAATCTTTGTTTTATTTATATTAATAAAGACTATTTCGATTATATAATTTTTAATAGTTTGTTTTTTCTTTACGTTATATATAATATTAAATATTATTAAAGCAACAATATTCTTTGTAAATACAAAACTATTATACAAGATATTTTATTAAATATATTATTTATCTTTAATATTATTATATAATTAAATACTACTTTTTATATTGTTTTTTGTCTTGTCTTTATAGATTTTTTGCAATTAGATAAATTTATATAAAATATATATAACTTAGTTAATATAAACTTTGTTAATTAATTTATAATTTATAATTTAATTATTTATTAAACTTTTAACAAATAGATTCGAACTTAATATTTTTGTCTTTAAAATAATTTTTTTTGCAAAAATATTATTTTTAGAATTGTTGTTGTTAATAATATTAAATGTACAATAATATTTTTAAAAAAAATACTTTTTATAGTATTTAATTGCTCTAGCAACTTTTTGTTTAATATTAACAAAAATATCTTTAACAAAAAAAAAATTATTAATATTCTTTGTTAAAGATTTTGCTCTTTAGATTATAATAATTACTATATTAGCTATTTTTTTTATTGCAATACAATTATAAAGATATGCAATTCTAATATATTAAAAACTATAATTATATTCTTAGATTGTTAAAAATTTAATATATATTTTTGCTATATTAAAATTAAAATTAATTTAATTCTATAGACTTTGCGTTGTTATTAAAGTTGCTAGTTTTTATTACTTTTATTTTAACAATATTGTTTTAAAATTTAAAAAAAGTTAGTTAATTTCGAAACAATTTTGATAACTTTGTTAATAACTTTGTTTTATTAACAATCTTTTTTGCATATATTTAAACAACAATAAGATACTTTTCGAAATAATTAATATTTAAATATTTGTATATAGAAAATAATATCTTTGTCGCATTTTTTATAATACTTTGTTAGATTTTTTTATTTTTTTTAAGTTTTAAAAGTAGTAGCAAAGCTTTGCAAGACAAAGAGACTAGTACTAAAGATTAAAAAAATTAAAAAATTAGTATTTAATTGTTTGTTATACTATTTAATATAACAATTGTCTATTGCACTTTTCTCTTTTTTTTCCTCTTATTGTATTTGACTTTTTTAACTTATTTTTTTACTTCTTTTGCTTCTATTGTTTAGATAGAAGAGAGTTAGTTAGTTTCGAAACAATTCTAGTAACTCTATCGATAGCTTTGTTTTATCGACAATCTTTTTCGCACGCATTTAGATAACAATAAGATACTTTTCGAGATAATCGATGTCTAAATATCTATATATAGAAAATAACATCTTTGTCGCATCTTTTCTAATACTTTGCTAGATCTTTTCTATCTCTTTCGAGTCTCAAAAGTAGTAGTCTAACGTCTTGGGAAGTTATTGCTTCAAGTTCTATCTAACACTTGTCAACCATTGTTAACTTGTTATTATAAGTGTTATGTTCGACAAACGTTAGTCTTCTACTAGAAGTTAGAGACCAATAGTCGCTCGATAATACGTTAGACCCTGGTTGAAGAAACTCTTACCAAGGACACGAAATTACAAGTGATGTACATTTATCTAGGGAGTCGCGTGTAGTTTTTGGTCTATCTATCTAGTTATCTTGATATCTATATAATGCATAGCTCTCGATGCGATTATACTTAAGTAGACATTGAATTTTAAGGATAGAAGGCTTTAGAATACAGCACGCAAATTCTAACAATACTACTATCTAGTAATTGTTGCTTTTGAATCGAATAGTACGAGAGAATTCTATGTGTAATTTATCAATTAGAACTAGAACGTAGAACGAGATTCGCTTGTCTTTTATCTTAAGATCTAGATATTAAGCAACAATGTTTTTCAAAATCATAATATACTTCGAATTATCTTCTACTAACTTCTCGTCTATTATCAACTCTCTATTTAATCTCTAGATTTCTATTTTTTTGTCTTTTGATAAGACTTGTAATAGACTTGTATACTATATAACAATGTTATCTCTTGTTCGTTTTATCTAGTTGCTTCTTTATCTTCTTCGTTATCGCTCTTATTATTATTATTACAAAGTCTCTTATTATACGAACGCGCAACGTCTGTTGATAAGCTCTCTTAGCATCAAAACTTTATAGCTACTACTTTAGAAACTTAGAACAGGCAAACACATTAGCAATTCGAGAATCTCTGCTTAGAAAGTATCTATTGCGAATACTATAACTAGAAGATTTAGAACTAGGTAGTTTTAGGACTAGTTTCCTTAGACATTGAGAGAACTATTTAGATTCTCCTGCAACTTCTAGAATTAATTATTCTTTCTATTTACTAGAATTGCATCTAGTAGTTGTTTGTTTTCTAGCAAACAAATACGAGATTTCTTTGTAATTCTAGAAGAGATTATATTAAAGTATCTTGTTAGTTGTTTATTTGTTATTCTAGTTTCTATTATCTAGTTGTTTTTGTAGCTCTTATATCTTTGTCTTTGCAATCTATTGTTTATCTAATTTTGCAAATATTATATTAGTCGATCTAGCACTTAATATATACAAAAAGAGTTATTTAAAAAGTATCTATCTAGAAGATTACAATAATAAAAGAGTATATAAACTAATAGAAATAAATTGTTGTTAAATAGATTAAGATTGTCTCTAAAACAATTTTATACAAAGTCTCTTAAATTGTTCTTTTTATTAAAATCGATATTTACATTTATGTTTATACATTTATTTGAACACTTCTTGAAAACAACAAAACTTAATAATTTGCTTTATTAAGTATTGTTATTTTTGTTAACTAAATAACTAAAGTTCTTATTAAGTTAAAAGATAATTTATTTTTATTTTATCTTTAGACAATTCTAAATAGAACAAAAGTTATTTAAGTAATAAAATTATTACAATTATTAAAAAGAGTACTTATTAAAGCTTCTCAATTTTATTTACTATTTTAAATATCTTTATATTTTCTTTGCATTTATAGTCTTCTATTATATCTTTTATCTATAAACAATAAAATTCGAACTTTAAATTCTATAATTAATTTATAAAAAAAAAAAATCTATATATAGATAATTAAAACGTCTAAACTTCGAACTAAAGAATTGAAAAAAATTAGATAATTTTATTTTATTAAAGAAATATATTTAAGCGTTTAATCTTTTAATTTTTAAAAATACTTTTGTTTACGTTAAAGTCTATTTAATAATTTTGTTTATTATAAATAAAAAATTTATTTCAAAGAGAGTAATTATGTTTTGTAACATTTTTAAGAAAAGTTTTTCTAAAAAAATTACAAAAGTAAGTATAATAAGCTTCAATAACAAAAAAATAAAATGTTAGTATTTTATTATTAAAAAGTAGCATTTATAATACAATATATAAAAGAAAAAAACAAATCTTTTATTATTGTTTATTTTATTTTGAAGTTGACAATATTTAATATAATAATTTAAATCTTTATAAAAGATCTAACAAACACTAATATTAAATTAAAAATTATTTGAGCAATAATAGCAATTAATTGATTCTTAAAAATTACGTACAATTTAATAGAAAAAATGCAATATATTAAGATTAAGATTAAGAAACTTCAAAAAAAGAAATTCAAAAATAAAAAACTTAACTTCTATTATATCTTAGTACAAAAAACTATATTAAAAACGCAATTAAATTTACTTATAACAATCTATTAGTCTTAATTATTTAAAATATAAAATTTTGAATTTTTATTATTGTTTCTATTTTATTAAGAGATATTATTATTTTTTTAAATTGTTAAAAAAATTATTAAAAAGACTTTAAATTTATCGAATTAACAAAGAAGTTTATTTATTAATTAAAGAGTTTAGAATTGTTAGTATCTTTTTGCTAACAAAATCTTGATTAGAATTTATTTAATAGAGAAAAATATTTTAAAAATTGATTTTTTTTATCTTGTAATAATGCGAGCGCTTATAGAAAGCTTTCTAATAAGTCGATATTAAAAAATTCTTATATTAACAACTTAAAACAATAAGAAAGCTATAAAGATAACTCTCTATATATAAAATACAAAAAGATAAAAAATAGTGCTATTTTTACTTATTATTGTATTATACTTCTTGCGTAAAAGTAATTCTATCTTTGTTATATAGTTTTTAAAGACTCTTTTTAATTTATTTTTGCAATTGCTTTCTTTAATACTTATAATAACAATATATAATTATATAATATAGAATTATTTAATTTAACAACGTTATTAATTGTTATAACTTTTAGCAATTCGAAGTTGAAATACTTTATACAATTAAAAGCTTTATTTGTAATTTTTAATATTTTAAAATTGCAATTATTTAATAAAGAAGTAAAACAAATAAATGTTTTTTTAAAGAGAGTAATAACTTTAACAAAAAAGCTTATATTAAGTTTATTTTTTAATTAAGTTTGCAATAGCAATAGCAAAAATTAATAAATTAAATTACTAAGTTAACATTTTAAGAAAAATCGCATAAGAAAGATGTTAAGCAAATAAAGAAAATTGCTAAATTAGTATTGTTAATAGATATAATAAACAACAAAGTTAATATCTATAATAAACTAGTATTTATTTGTTAAATTTTTAAGAACAACAAGATAAATATATTTTAAATAAATTAGTTAGTTTAATCTTCTACTACTTATAAGAAGCTTAAACATCTATATATTTGTATTATTAAAAAGCGCGAGTTTAAAGCTAAGCAAATATTATAATAACAAACTTAAAATCTCTTTTAATCTATATATTAATCTATATATTAATTATTAAATTAAATTTAATCTATATTTTACAATTTATTTTCTATTTAAAATTTAAAAGTATTAAGTATATTTTAATTTATATAATTGTTGCAATTACTTTAATCTTAATTTTAATTAACGCAATTTATTTAGTTGTTATATTAAAATTAATAGCAAGATATAAGCGTTTATGTTGTTGATACATTTTAAGCGAACAATCAAACTCGTCTACTAAGAAGCATAATAAGTATAAAAAAAACGTTTCGTATTTTTACTTAAGTAAAGATAGAAAAAAGGATTGTTAATCTAAACAAGTTAAGAATTTAAATTGATTAAAGATCTAATATAAATGTTGCGTCTATAAAAATTGTTAATTAATTAAATCTAGAGTTAAAATCTTTAATTAAGATAGAATTCCAAAGTCTATTTATAAAGACAACGAATTATAGAGAGATAATATTATATTATTAAGTAATTATTAAATTAGACGTAAAAGAAGTATAAAGAATTGTAAAATATTTTGTCGCTTGTAATATCAAATATTAGAAGCGCTTACTTTTAAATATTTCTTAACTTTATATTGTAAATATTATTATTAAAATTTAATAATCAATAAGATAAATTAATAATTTTAAGATAAAAGAAGCAATTAAAAATATTGTCGAATTAAAGCTTATATATTATAGCGATTACAATTTTTTAATATATTTAAAAGCAATTATTTTATTGCTTTTAAAAGTTATTATAAAGTTAAAAAATAAAAGCTTAAACTCTATTCCAAGTTCGTTATTTAATAATAATTTATTAAATATAAAAAAAATTATAAAAGCTTTAATTATTGCTAACTTTATAATAAATTTTTAATAAATTTTTAGCAAAACAATTATAAACTATCTAAATGTTTTGCATTTTAAAAAGTTAATTTTTTCGATTTTTAAAAAGACAAATGTAAAATTATTTTTTGCTCTAGATAATTAATCTTTGCGTTTAATATTTTTGAGATACTTATTTTAGTCTTTTTATTTGTCTTGTTTAATTTATATTTTAGAAGACAAATATATAGAAATACTAGAAACAAATCTATTTCTTTGTTAAACAAATTAAAGTTATAAGCTAAGCAAATAAACTTAGAGTTAAAATTAATAATTTTTACAAAGAAAAATAGAGTAAAAATATTATAATTTCTCTACAAATATTGTTACTTTAATAAAAAAAATCTTATAGATTTTTTATATATTAATCTTATTACTTATTAAGTACAAATAAAATCAAGAACAAAATTAGACTAATCATTCGGGTCGGTTTTTCCCCAAAATCTATAACCCGACCCGAAAGTTATATCTAATTAGATCAAGTTTTAACCTAATATAGTTAGTATTTTCATAATTTATGCAATTCGGTTCCAACTATTGGAATCGAACAATTAGTCTAAACAAAATCAATATTAAATTTAATTTAAAAACAATAATCGATATATATTAAGTAATAGCTAAGAAAGATAGTTAAAAATAAACTAAATAATAAGATCTATAAGTTTGCAAAACTAATTAACAAAAAATTCTTTTAATAAAATGCAAAAGTTGTTATTAGTAACAAGATTAAGAATTTTAAGTTAGAAAACAAGTTTAAAGTAACGTTTAACTACTCTTAAATATATAAAAATTTATCAAGTATTTATTTAGAGTTTTTAACAAAAGTTTACAATTATTTATTAGACTTTTATTATAATTATTTGTTTACAACAAATTTAAAATATATATACTATATTATTTTGTTATATTAAGAGAACAAATATTACTTTGTTTTTATTATTTTTAGTATTAATTAATTGCAATTAACTAGAATGCAATAATAATTACAATTGACAAAATTTATAATAATAAAGTTAGTATATAGAACTTTTAAGTTTATTTTGTTATTTTAATTAAAGTTTTTGTTTCTTTATTTAAACTATTTAATTATTTAATTATTTTGAACATTTTATATGAATAACTTTTTTAACAAGTTTTGCGATTTTAATTATTTATTTATCTTTTTTAGAGATTATTTTTTTTATAAATCGAATAAATAAGATTAAAGTTTTTGTTTAAAAAACTTAAATTATTTATAAAAAAAATAAGAACTTTAGAAATTACTTATCTAATAAAAGATCTCGTCTATATATTAAATAATTAAATCGAAAAAATAATAAGATAATTTATATCTATAAACGTAATTGAAGTGCGCATATTTCTAGAAACAATAAATATTACTAAACAATAAATAAAAAACTTCTTAAAAATTGTTCGATCTTTATTACAATTAACAAAAAAATAATTACAAAAATAAAGTAAATTTAAACAACTTTTGTTCGAAATATTACAAATTAAATATGCTACAAAGACAATAATATATAATATTGATATATTTATAATTATTTATTTCTATATAAATGCTTCTAGATTTAAGACAAAATTAATAATTACTTAATTTAAAAGAGAAAATTCTAGAAATCTCTTAATAAAGATATTTATGCTCTATAATTTATTTATTTTTTTGTTAACTTAAAGACTTTATTTTATTTATAAGAAAAAGTTATATTTAATAATTAAGTTCGCGAAACAATATAATTATCTTTGCAAATATTCTTATAATTAAATTGTTATTTATATAGATTGTTAGAAACTAGACTCGAAACCTCTATCAAAGAGATATCTAGATTAGTAACTAGATAAAACTTAGATCTATACTAGATTTAACGTACAAAACAAAAAACAAAAGAGAAAAGAGAAAAATAAAACAATGCTAACTATATAAGATTGCAAACTTTATATCTAGCAAGAATTAATTTAAATTTAATTTAGTTTAATTCAAATTTAATTAAAATTAAACTTAAAAAATTAAGCGAAATTAAAACAAAAAATTGTTTAATCGACAAATATAATTAACAAATTGCTAATCTAATATTATAACAATAGCTTTTTTTATAAGATAAAGCTTTTACAAAGCGATTAAAACAATATAACAAATTGTCGAAAAATTGAAAAATTAAAGATCGAGAAAATTTCAAAAAGCAAAATAGAACAAGATAAAATAACTAGATTTATTAAACTAAATAAAGATAAAACAAAACAAGAGCAAAACAAAATATTTAAGTTTATTAAATTAAGTTAAAACAAAAAACAACAAAAACAAGACAAAATATTTAGATTCAATAAACTAAATAAGATAAAAAGAAAAAAAAATTGTTATCTAGATAAGATCTAGACAAGATTAAACAAAATTAAATTAATTAAGTTAAAACTAGACGCGTTTAAAGTAACAAAAAATTATTAAGACAAGATAAGAAGATCTTTGTTAGCATCGGCAATTCCGGAACCCTTGTTAATAGTACTATTAGTGGCTAATAGTCAAATTAGCTGATATGCCAATGTGCCCGCTCCACATAATCAAACGCAAGGTTGGGCTGCAATTAGCAGAATTCGCAGACGCGTAATTGACATGCGCTTTGCCAAAACGTGCGATTGATCTTATATAACACGTCGTCAAGTCCCGCGTGCGCAATCCACGAGCGCAATTCACGGGCGCAGTTCACGGGCGCAATTCACGGGCGCAGTCCACAGGCGCAATCCACAATCACTATAGGAACGTCTCCGTCGACGCATAACTCGCGCGTAGAAATCTTACGAATCGTTCGATTCTGCCATACAAATTACTATAATGTGAACGAGTAACAAATAAAGACGTAAGCGAAGCATTGCGAGAGTTCGTGCGCATCTCGAACATCAAAATTGAATCTCTACCAAGCAAGCGCCAAGACTTTTCCTGCTAAATGAATTCTAGGCTAGCTAATAGCCAAATTAGCAGAATTCGCAACAGGCACTTTCTAAGCAGAGGTTCCGGAATTGCCGAAGCTATTTAGATAAGATTTAAATAAGATTAGACTATTTTAGTTAAAACTAAACGCATTTGAAGTAACAAAATATTATCGAAACAAAAAAAGAAAATCTTTGTTATTTAAGTAAGATCTAAACAAGATCTAAATAAGATTTAATTAATTTAACTAAAGTTTAACGCATTTAAAGTAATAAAGTATTATCGAAACAAAATAAAAAAATCTTTGCTATTTAAGCAAGATTTAAGCGAGATTTGAACAAAATTAAAAACACTATTTATTTTTCTTAATATTAACAATTAGAAACGACGCAAAATACTATATATAATGTCTTAATAATAAAATTAACTAAATAATACTTATTAAGAGTTTGTTAACAATTGTCTAGAAAAATTTCTAAATAAAGAAATAATTTTTTTAATTAATATAGTATTTAAGCAAAACAAAATTAAAACGTTTATTATATTTAAAGTTTAAAATACTTTTAATATATTAAAATCTTTTGTTATTTTTAACAACAATAGATTTACAAAATTTCTAATATTATTTAAATAAAGAATCGATAGCAATATAACTAACAAAAATAGTATAAAAGACAAAATAAATTTTTATAGATATAAATAATTCGAGTTCGACAACTAAAGAATTTTTTTCAAAAATATATTTTATTTAAAAAAAATCGATATAACAATTGTTTAATTTGATTGCAAAACAAACAATATTAAGATTTTTAACATTAAGTTAAATTTTGTTATTTGCAAAATATTTAAAACAAAAATAACAAAAGCAATTAATATTAAATTTATAAATAGCTTAAGTAACAAACATTTTATCGCGTAGATATTAAGTAAATTTCTCTATTTTCTAAATAAAACTTTTAATATTAATTAATTAAGTTTGAGTCTAAATTGTAAAATCGAACAACAAAAATTTTAAAAACTTAAAACTTAAACATAAATTCTAGCTCAAATTAATCAAAAAAAGTAAGACAAGAATTGTAAATAAAAGAGCGTTATTAACAATAAACTTAATGTTTAAAAACTATTTAATTTAGTTGTTCTATATATAGTTAACAAAAACACAAAAATAATATTTTATAACAATATTAACTTGTTCGATTTAATTGTTAATTTCGAAATAATATGCAATAAATAACTTGATATTAATCTTTAGTATTTAATAAAAATATTTTTAAATATTAAAAATAAATTGTATATCTTAATTAAATATAAAGAACTTAAGTAACTTGTAATATTTCTAGACGTAAACGTAAAAACAATTAATTGCTTTCTTTACTTTTATAAAATTAATTAAAACTAAATATCTTATTTTGATAAAACAATTAACAAAAACAAGAACATATCTATATATAATATCTATAAAAATACTAGATAATAAAGAATCTATATAGTTTATAAAGATATTATATTAATAATATTTAAAAACAAAAAAAGAACGCAACTATTTTTGCGTCTTTTGTCTAAAAAATTTAAAACAAGTACACGTATAATAGTTTTATACAAAACACTAAATATATATTTATAAATATTAAGTTATTAATAAGCTTAATTAACTAATTTGTAATATTTTGTTTTTTTTGAATAATTATTGACAATACTATTATAAGTAAACTAAATTACGCGAAGATAAAGACAATTTAAATTTTTTTTTTTTTTTTTTTTAAAAATACAAAAAGTTAAAGCGTTCTTTATACTTAATTAGAGAAATTCTATTGTAATAATATATTTTCTAGCAAAGCGCTTTAAGTACTTAAAATACAAATTAATTATTAATTTCGACTTAATTTTACAAAATTTAAATAAAAGTATCTTTTAAATTTTTGTTAAATTTTAAAATTTCTTAATTTAACTAAAGTTTAATATTATTAATATTAAGTTTTTTTGTATTTAGCTTTATCGAAGCTAACGTAATAGAAAAAGCTAAAAAATCGAAAAAAGATATAATTAAATAAAATTTAAAATAATAGTTTAATATTAAAGATTTTTAACAATTTTAAAATTTAAAATATAAATTTTTAAAATTGTCTAATATTAATGCAAATATTAAGAGTCGAAAGTATTTCTCTTTTTAAAGAGATTTTTTGAGCAACATATAAAAATGTTTAGTTTTTTGTCAATTTTGTTAAAGCAATACGTAATTTAATAATTTAATTAAAACAAAAACTTATTTTATCAAACTTAATAATAACTTAGTTGCTTAATTAATATAAAATACTTAAGATTTTTATAATTTGTAATTATTTTAATTAAATAAATTAAACTCTTAAACTTAAATCGTAATTCTTCGAATATATAAACAATAATTATAAATTTCTTATTATAAAATTTATAATTATATTCGATTAAATTGTGCTTTTTAAAAAAATAAGCAACTAGATAAAAAACTCTCTCTTTATTGTATTAAAAAAGAATGTCTTCAAATATATAATTTAAAATATTAATTTTTATTATAATTTTGTAATCTAAATTGTAGTAACAAAGCACTATATTAAAAATAAAGATTTTTTTTAAAATAATAAATGTTAATTAACATTTCTTAAATTAAACAAAGAGTTAATTCTTTCTAGTTGAATAAATTAACAAGACAACTATTTTACTACAATTGTAGATAAATTTTCTATAGAAGTTTGCGAATTTTAGAAAGTTTTAAATATTTTTGACTTTAATCAAAATAAATTAATTAACAATAGTATTTATTTTAATTAAATTTATTTTAATTTTTTCGATAATAATTATTAATTCTAGATACAAGACTTAAGTAATATAAAATTTGTATTTAATTATATTTATTTGTAAGCTTGCTTTATATAGCTTTCGAAAAATAAGTTTAATATAAACTTTGTATTTTAATTTATTATTATTATAGATTAGAATATTATTTAAATAAGCAATACAAAATTGATTTAAAAAAATTTGAAAATTTTTGTTAACATATTTTTAGAATAAAACAAATTTATTATATAGATTAAAAAGTTTAACAAAATATTTAAAAAGTTTAAAACAAATATAAAAAACAATAAGAACTTTTTTTTTTAAATATATAGTTAATTAAACGCTAAAATAATATTTAACTTAATAAAGATTTTAACTTAATTAAAACAATTTAGTATCTTAAAAATTAAAAGTAGAAAATATTTGTTTTTAATTATAATAGCGTTTAAATTTTTATAGTTTACGTAAAATCTAAATTTATTTTTGAATTTTTTAATAAAAAAAATAAAAATTATTGTTTAAAAGCAACTAACTCGAATAAGTTTTTTGTTAAAATTTTTATTTAGATAGCAACAAAGTTTTAGAATTTTATTACAATTTGTATTGTATAATACAAAAATTAAAGACTAAATATTTTCTTTAAAATAAATAATATAATTGTAGAAACAATAAAGAGATAAAATATTTGTTTTTTTTTAAAAAAAATATTAAGAAACTCGAAATATTTAAAAGATAAAATTGTAATTAAATTAATATTTTTGTTTTATTAATAATATTCTAAATCTTCTTAAGTAGTAAAAATTGTTAAATAGAATTTCTTTTTTATTTAATAAAGTGCTAGACAATAATTTCAATTATAAATATTAATTTTAATATTTTTATAAAACAACAATAATTTTGAAAAATTTAATAAACTAGAAAGCTAAACAAAATCTAATCTAAATCTAGACAAGTTTTTGACTAAATTTAGAAAAATATCTATTTTTCGAAAAATAATACTAAAAATTTTAATATTTTTTGCGCAAATAACACAATTAAATCTATAAGTTTTTAACTTAACTATATTAAATTATATAAAAAATTTGTTCAACTTATTTTATATATTATTTAATAAAAATTCTAAAGAACAAAAGACTTTACTATTTGATTTTTAAAAAATATTTTTTCTAGATAGTTTAAAAAATACAACTAGAAACTTTTTGCTTTAAATTAAACAAAACAAAATAAAATTTAAAATCGAAATAAATAGATTGTTTTTTGTAAATAAGACTAAATT
>JAABUL010005313.1_pt1 | contig 16175 bp, 26 predicted proteins | sample 5559151 | NCBI WGS metagenome assembly JAABUL01 (sample SAMN10711876, study PRJNA513368) | rock metagenome | isolation source: Antarctica rocks | place: Antarctica: Victoria Land, Pudding Butte sud | reverse complement strand
ACAACCCCGGGCGCTGCGGCCCGAAGAGGGACACTCTCGAAGGCCGCACGGTCTGCTGGAGCAGCCGTCGGCCCCACCCTGGCCGGCCGAGGCCCGCCCCTCGGCCTGGCGCGCGTGCAAACGAGCACCAGCCGTCGTTTAAATTTGTGGCGGGAAGATACAGCTTGGATATGCTTGGTCCGACCACTTTGCAAGAAGCGACCGGGTAGCTCAGTTGGTTAGAGCGTCAGTCTAATAAACTGAATGTCGTGGGTTCAAGCCCCACCTTGGTCATTGAGAATTTGCGCTGCACTCCGACGGCCTGCTGCACCGTTTTATGAATACTCAAAATGGTGATATTTTGCAGCAACAACGGCTCAAAGAGGTGGCCCAGTCGGAATAGGCTCACCGCCGATCTTACAGTCGAGAAAAAAAAAAAAAGATCTTACAGTCACGTGGCGGGTAAGCCACGTGATTGCACCGTCGTGTCGGGGCAAACTCAATTGCAGGCAGTGCCCACGAGCTCGCAATTCTTCGAGAAGCTAACTTTGCCAGAGTCCTCAAACGGTGCACAGAGAGAGGCTCGCAGACTCGACTCTGCCGACTTTAAGCAAACGTTCTGCCAGCGTGGACACAAACCGGCTTTGAAGCAATGGCGCTGCTGGTCAGGGTGTATGCCTCGGGCGAGTTCGTTTTTGTGCCGGCGCTGGACAGAGGATTGGACGTGAGCCTGGTGCATAAGGAGCAGCAGGACGTCTTCACACAGTACATTCAGACGAGGTGGGCATTGCGCGAGGTGTAACGAGCGCAGCGTCCACGAAAACAACGCAGGGAGCCTGTTTGTATTAAGACTATCAAAAATCTTGTAGCCTGGCTCTGTATAACGCAGCGCGTCGGGGGTGCTTGCATATCAATGGCCGACACCGGCATGCGCGCTGTTGACGCGGAGATGTAAGAGGCGAAGATGCAGAACGAAGGGCAACACAATCACAAGAGGCATGACATGTCAGTTACTGCATTGCTTGATCAAGGATGCTCTAGTTTCCTGGCAGGCATCCGCTGCCGCCGCAGCTGTATGGGCGGCTACAGGAGTCGCTTCATTACGCGACGTGCCTCGGCCTCCTGCAGTGGTGCTGCTGCTGCTTCTGGTGCTGCGTGAGTCCTCGCAACCCCTTGATCCTACCTCGTGTCTTGCGCTATCCTTTGCACGGTACGAAACATTCTGCCGTGTGCACTCATGCGGCGCATCGCAACATCCAGAGCACACGAACCGCGTGTGAAACGCGAGTGATGCGAACCTGCAAGCATTCACCCCGGCATCATTATAATACCACCTAGCCGCGCATCATGATGCCCTGCGCTGTCGACGGGATGCCGCAGGACACCAAGTCGTGGGATATGGACCGAGATGTGGACATGTTGCTGCAGCATATCCGCGGCCAGCTCACCGGTACATGTTGGAAACACAGGCCTGCAGAAGTTTGGCCTCACGCGATTTTTCCAGTTGCCATGCTGAAGGCTCAGCAGCATGCCCGTGCACTCCCATGCTTGGATCGCCCTACCCGGACCTGCGTGGCTAAGCGCGCACACGTGTAAGCCGCATGCGTAAAGTCTGAAGGCTGCCATCATCTGTGACTGCAGGCATACTGGAGCCGCAGCAGTATGAGATGACGGAACACATTTCCGTCAATGCGAGCTGGGAAGAGGGTCGCGCGGTGCTCAAGCTGTGGCTGAAAGACCCGATGCGCTACGAGGCGTGACGGCGACACACGGGATGGCAGCTGGCGGCGACGTTGGCGCGCAGGTCTTTCCGGGCGGGGAACGGCAGACTCTCCATGTATCTGGCGCGGGCTGCACAACATTGATTCCCGCCGCTGCCACTGCTTATCAGCCACGTAGCCCCTGTATCAGGCAATGTATGTTCAGGGTTGCTTCCTGCACAGGGTTATGTTCTGTACAGGATTGGGTGCACTGAGGTCCAGCATTACGCTTGTCGCGCAGCTTCTCATGAACAAACGAATCAGACACCTCTGCACACCGGAGCAAGCAAGCTCCTGTGATGTAGAGGGTTTCTAGAGGTTTTATTCGATGAACAATATCGTGTGTATCTGCACTGCTTTCGATGGGACAGGCCATGTGCTTAGCGTTTTCAGCACTGCTGCACAGTGTTGTGCTACTCGTAATGTTGTAACCTGAGCTTTTTGAGATTGTGGACTCTCAAATCACCTGACTGCGTGCAATTGAATATAATGACATTTGCAAACTGGTGTTCCGTTCTGCAAATCGCATCTAAAGCCGATATACCTATATTCCATTTCCGTTCCGAGTCTTCCATTCACCAATGCTGCCACCCCAGCGGCGCCATTTGCGCACACCGTCCTGAAACACTGCAATACCAGCCCTCGTTAGGGTGCACCCGATCACATTCTGAGAGATCATCAACGGCGTCGTTATTACCACAGCGCTTGACACACTCTGCACCCTGCATTGGCAGATGGTGCTGGAGGCGGTAGCCCGCCAAAAAGTCCGCCTTTGGGGGCGGCGCGCGCAACAGCACGCTGGGTGGCAGTCATGGCGGTGGCTGTGAGCAGGTGGAGTCTTCGGCGGCGCCCTCGGCGGCAGGGGTGCCGGCGGCGCTCTCTGCTTCGTGCCAGTCGGCATCGCTGTCGAAGCTGTTGGCGCTACTGTGGCCGCCCTCGGCGGCGGCAGTGCGAATGTTAAAGCAAAACTCCGCTGCTGTGGCCGCCCTCGGCGGCGGCAGTGCGGACGTTGGAGCAAGACTCGAGGCGGCGGCGCAGCGGACGGCGCCTGTGTTGGCCAGCTGTTGACGACCTTTGGCGGCGGACCCCAGTGGCGGAGGTCTCGCAGTTGCGACGGTTGACAACACTTGTGCCTTCGGGGGCGGTGGCTTCGCCAGTGCTGTTGGCGCCTGTGTGACCGCTTGAGAGGGCGGCGTTGCTGGTGGCGGAAGCCTGGTCATTGAAGGTGGCGGCCTCGTCTGCAGCGGCGATAGTGCAGCCGCCGTCACTGCGGCTTTGTCGGCAGCGCAGGCGGCGGCCTGCGCGTCAGCGCGGCCGTCGGGGCTGCTGTCGGCAAGAAAGTGGGCTCTGGCGTCAGCGCCGGAAGCACCAGCACCGCCTCAGTACTGAGGCGGAGACTAGTCACGGTAGCGTACACCGGTGTATGTCTCTTGCATCCGCGCTTCTGCATGCTTGTGACGATGCATGTCACTTGCAGTTTATTCCACGCGTTGAGTGCGTGTGCACGGCTCCGTTGCGCGCATCTGCGGCCGGAACTCGATTGCACTTCCAGACAAACACGACATTTTCTCTGCCGGACGCCTGTCTGCAGGTACGGCACATACACGTAGTCCTGTCTGTTTCAGAAATGCGTCAAGGGGTAGCACTGCGTACACCTCGAACAAACCGGATACGCACGGATACATGACAAACCGGAGGTACAAAAGTCAGGGCTGACACAGCGCGCATAAGCTAGGCTGGCATTTTGGTCCCAAAGCACCCGTGCTGGCGAAAACAGTCATGATTGGCCGAATCAGCACGCCGGATCCGGCCGCAAGAGCCGTCGAGCCTACACGGCGTCGCTGTCTGTGCCGCGCCCTCCGCCCTGCCATCTGCTATATCTCGGTTCCCGAGCGGCGGCGCGCTGACAGCCATGGTGCGACTGAAGCGCTGCCGCCAGAGGATGCTGGTCCAGACTTCCGCGCGACCCTGCGGGCCCGGCCTCTGCCCGCGGCCGCGCCCACTGCGGTCGGGCCAGCGCGGCGTTTCTCATGTGATATCCCTAGCCAGCCTCACGCGTCGCGCGGCAGCATCTGATCCCCCACCAGGGCGCGCCTCACGCGTCGCGCGGCAGCAGGCTGTCCACGAGGCGGTTTGACAGGATGTTGTGGGGGTCGAGCGCTCGGCGCGCCGCGGCGAAGCGCGCGACCGGGTAGCGCGCCGCCAGACGCGCCTGCAGATCCCGCAGCTCGCCTGCAGGCGTCAGAAAAGTGTTCTTCCTCGTTGTCGGACTCGGTTTCGGGTTCCAAGCAGCTTCCGTGCTGCGGCGCAGCGCGCGGGTGAGTTGCGCGCCGCCAGCCACGTCTGCATGTCCCGCAGCTCGCCTGCGGGAGCGGACACACCTCTCTTCGGTTCCTGTTTGCACTTAATGATTTGAATCGATAGGCATGTTCCAAATTTCTATTATCATCATTTGATATCCTATGAATCAACAAACAAATGAGTTTGATATCCTATTTCCTACATGCGTCCTGCACGCCGCGGTTGAGCGCGGTAGCGCGCCGCCAGCTGCGCTTGCAGGTCCCGCAGCTCGCCAGCATCGCACGAAACAAGGCCTCAGTTTCTGTTTCGAGACCGGCTCCAGGACTCACGCAGGTTGCAGGGCCCCGGCAGAGAGAATGGAAATGCGCCATGGCTGGACAGACGGCTGCAGCTTGCCCAGCGACGCATTCCACTGGCGGCTGGAAGACACTCACATGCGCATTTACGGAAACGTGGAAAGGCACACACATGCTTGATCACGGAAATGTGGAAGGCACATACCCGGGTGCTGCGGCAGCTCCACCTTGGCCCAGTGCGGCACAGCGCCGAAACGCGCCGCGACATCCGCGTCCACCATAGCCGCATACTCCCGGAACCTGGCAGGTAACACCAGGGCCTTTCAGTGGAAATGATTGAGGTAGGAGCGTGCTTTGATTTTGTTGCCCGAGAAAACGCTGTGCGTCAGTGTCCACCATATCGCTGCACACTCACTAGAACCTGGCCATCGAGATGAGAAATTCAGGAGTTTTACAGACTTCTGGAAGGTGTACATCAATGTATCGAGGCCGGTGTCAGCGTCCAACATCGCCGCACCACTCCCGGAGTACAAGGACACACACGCTTATCTTCAATTGTCATGTCACGTTCATGGATGCACATGACGACGCCCAGCCTTCCTGCTGAACTGCGCTGTCATTGCAATCCTTCCGGCAGGCACATGATGGAGCCACACATTTTTTTCAAAATAATTAATTTAAATAAAGAAAATCGTATTTTACATGTGACAAGGAAGATTTTATAACAACCCTACCGCCCACTTTTTGACGGCCTTGCGCTGTTCGTCTCACTCCTCCAGGTACACAATGACGCCCGCCCACCGTGTGCATTCCACTTTCTGGATCGAGTTCAAGCAGACACTTGCAGCGACTCCCACTTGTCGGTGACGGCCTTGCGTTGTTCGTCGCCCTCCTCCGGCAGGTACATGATGATGCCGACCCAGCTGGTCAGCGCGTCTCCATCTGTAGACGCAGCCGGGCTGAGCGCGCTCCTGCTGCGCCCGCACCAGCGCTGCTCGATGGGCGCCGGGGCGCTGACGCCGGCGGCCTCAATTGCCGCCAGCAGCTGCTCCATGTATGCGATGTCCGCGCCGCTGGGGTTCCTGTGAACAGCACCTTCAGCGAATCGGAATTTTGTTGTTCCATCATCAGATCCAAACACAATTTGTGGTCCACGACACGTGATGGTGCGCCAGCGCCGGCCGGCTCGACCGCCGCCAGCAGCTGCTCATGTAGGCGATGTCCGCGCCGCTGGGGTTCCTGATGCATCGGCGCGACCAGATTTCAGCCTATCAAGAGTCATTTTCTGTCACAGGGAGACGATCCCGGCCGCCTCGATCGCGCCGAGAAGCTGCTCCCTGTACGAGGTGTCCGCGCCGCTAAGCTTCCTAACAAGATAGTCCGGACATCCTTTGTGTTGAAAATCGAACTTGAAAGGGCACGCAGGAGCCAGCGTCTTCGATTGCCGCCAACAGAGGCGCCATATTCGTGTGGTCCACGCCGCTGGGGTTGGCACAATTTTCAAACATGTCTATTTGACTTTGAAAGGGTTTTGATCATTAGACACACGCAGATCCCAGGATGTGTGCTTGGTTCCGGCCGCCTCGATCGCGCAATCGAGGCGGCCCACGCCCAGCAGCTACTCCAATACAGCAAAGCGCGCCCCGCTGCGAAGTTTAGGCTCCAAAATGTAGACCAACACCCATGTCGCACAGAGTGCGGCAAACGACGAGCGGCTGCCTAGGGACCCTTCCCACTGCAGCAGCTAATTTGGTTGCGATTAAGCGGGCAGTAGGGGGTCATACGTACTGCAAGTCGAGAACTGACCTGACAATCCCATATGCTCCTGAATTCCAGCAATGAGCTCGCGAGCAGCTGCTGTGCCCACGCTCCCCATGTCCTCCCAGGCGCACCGCAGCGTACCAGGGAGGCACTTTCATGACAGCTCTACCTCGTCATTCCACCCGTTATTCCGCAGGTGCAGGCCGCCGTTGAGGGAAGGGTGCGCACCGCAGCGAGCCGGCGGGGAATGCGTTCTCCAGCACCCACTGCTGCCCGCCGCAGTCGAATGCCAGCAGCTCGTCGGACCAGCCCACCCGGTACCTGCTGGCCACGTTGTCTCGCGTCAGGTTTCGCGAGGTGAAAGGCCGAACCAACGAAAGGGCACCCACTGCTGCCCCTCGCAGTTGGAACGCCAGCGGCCCGACAGACACCTGCAGGGTTCACAGCTCACGTTCCGTTGTGGATTCAACGCTCAATGCTTCACAAGGTGGCAGGCCAGGATCATGAAGCAGGAGCCGCTGCTGGCCGCCACAGTCGAAGGCCAGCAGCCAGCCCGTTCAGTGGCTGCAGGCGACGTGACTCGTAGTTCATATTCGCAAACGGATATGACCTTGCAGGGGGTTGATCGAAAACACGCCAGGATACGTTGGAGCGCCAGAACTCTGCCGTCATTGGTTGTCGTGTTCCTGAATTGAGAGAGGCGCGCCCTGCATCACCTGGAGACGCAGCACCAGGAGTTGTCCTTGGCGGCGTTGACGCGTGAGCTTAGCATATGCAGGCCGTCCGTTCATGTTCGAGTTTAGCGAATCCTGCGGGCGCACCCAGAGTTGCGGCGCCAGAACTCGGCTTCCGCGGCGTTGACACGACCGATCCAGGTCCTGTCCAGCGGTCCGTCACCCGCCGCCAGCAGTTCATCCCGCAGCTGCGCGAAAGTCATCGTGGACAGCTGCTCTGGCGTCGCATCAGGGCTGACCTCCTGCAGTTTCGACAGAAAATCAAACTTTATGACATGTAAGCCATCCACGTACTGTGCCAGCAGCCCGCCCCGCAGCGCAAAGTTCATCGTTGAACAGCTGCTCCAGCTTCCAGGCTGACCTGCTGCAGGGCATGCAGAATTGAGAGGTGCGACAGCAGCCGGCAGCAGCTCAATCTCGGATTGCAAGAATCAGGGCGCCGCCATTCTGCCGGCCGCGCAGCAGTCGCCTTGCTGCTTTAGCGCTCCACCTCAATGAGACGATGCATGCGCAGAAACACAAGCGCCTCGGCTTGCATTCCACACAAGCGACGAAGTCGGATTGTCACCTGCAGCAACTGCTGGAAGGCTGCCGTTTTCTCAGCGTCCGAGTAGCTGCCTGGCTGCTTGGGCACCTTGCCGCCCTCAGGCAGCGGGTTGGCGGTGACAACCACGATTGCGTCGGTGTGCGGGATCCACATGTAGCGCATGTGCTGGTTGGCCCGCAGCCACTGCGCGTGCCGCTTCTTCACCTCCTGCGTTTTGAGATGCAGGCGTCACGACAAGGATCTGTTGCGTTTCAATCGCAAGTCCTTGATGAATGATCAAAGTCGATCAAGCCGCCTCCGCATGTAGCGCATGTGCCGGTTGGCCGAAAGCAACCGCGCGTGCTGCCGCTTCACCTGCAGCATTTGTAAATGACCATGCAACTGAGGTGAAGATCTGTTTTGACCACTTGCATCTCAATTTGCAGATCCGTGCCGGATGATCGTTGCGATCTCTGCATGACGCGCAGGTGCCGGTCGGCGCGCAGCCACTGCGCATGCTGCCTCTTCACCTCTTGCGACAGCAGGGAGTGCGAGAGAATGGAGGAGCGTCTGCGGAGACCATCGACAGAGTGACCTCAGCGCGCGCGGCGGCGCGCTTTGCGCCGTGCAATACGTTTATCAACTTGAAACGCTCGACAACGAATGAAAATCTGTTCCCACCTTCACGTTGGAGACGGAGGTGTGTTCCAGCAGCCGGTGCAGCGGGGTTTAGGGTTTAGTGTTTAGGGTTTCGCCGGCGCCTGCAGCATGACTCCGGCCACTAGTCCCAGAGTCCCAAGCCCCCCGCGCGGTAGAAGTGGTATCGGAAATGGGTTCAAACTTGATCGAGGTGGCTGTGCCGGATCGGGTGCGATGTTGCACCTTCAAATCGCTGACATATGTGTGCTCCAGCAGCCGGTGCGCCGGCACGGCCTGCAGCGTGACTTCCGCCACCACGCCCAGTGCCCCCAGCCCCACGCGCGCCAAGTAGAACAGCGATGGGTCAGCGTCTTCCGCCGACAGCCGCAGCGTGCCGCGGCCCGGCGTCACCAGCGTCAGCGCCACCACCTGCTCGTCCATGGGTGGTATCTGGGCGCCGGTCCCATGCGCGCCCACCTGCAAGCACACGTTTGAAAGATAATGTTTTCCAATGTACTGCTAGCCTGGAAGGGCGCAGCGTGCCGCGCGCCGGCGTCACCAGCGTCAGCGCCACCACCTGTTCGCCCATGGGTGGTAACGGCACGCCCGTGCCGTGCGCAGCCTGCAGTAAGATATGAACAAGCAACGTTTGAGCCTGGAAAGGGTGCAGCATGGCGCGGCCGGGCGTCACATGCGCTATACCCTAATGTGCTAAACCCTAAAGCCAGCGTGGACACCCGCCTCGTCCAACAATGGTGTGCGGGGGCTGGTGCCGTGGGCACCCACCTGCAGGGCGAGTTCACAAGTTGTGAACCGAGCAACTTCCTTGACGTGACATACATATTCCTGGACCCTGACTGCACTGGAAGCACGCCGTTCATTGTGAATGCACATGTGCACCGGCGTTCAGCGGGGGATGCGTCGCGTGCGAGCGCGCAGTTTCAGCCTGCACGCTCTGTCCACCCCCATGCTGCACTCCAGCATGCAGCCCGAGTCCGCTGCGCAGCCACCAACCGCTCCGCTTGCTGCAGCCTGCCAGCTGTAGTCAAGACGCACCTTGGTAAGGAAGGAAATGGAGGGCGCTCCCCAGCGTCATGCATGCAGTGTTTGCGTTGCTGCAGTTGCTGAGAAGACGGGTGTGAAGGTTTGCGCACCTGCACGAACCCGCCCATGGCCTGCTCGCGGATGGAGGCGATGTTTTGCAGCGCCAGACCATTCTCCCGCAGCGCAGTCACAACCTCCGCTATACGCGCGCCGCCCTGCGGGCAGGACGTTGCAAAGATCATTCATGGTTGCCAAGGCGGTTGCATGTTGTGATGACTGTGCAGCGCCCGACCACCTCTCGCAATGCAGTCACCACCTCTGCTATGCGCGTGCCGCCCTGCGCAACAACGGCATCAGCATTTTCAGGTGAACGACAGTGAGCTCTATTGCGAACCAGTTGCAACAAACATGTTGTATAGCGCCAGACCCTTCTCCTGGTCCCGCAGCGCAGTCACCACCTCCGCGACGCGCTCGCCCCCTGCGTAGTCATGCAGGGAAAACACTTCAGGCGGTGCAGTTGTGAAAACTCCGAAGTGTGCAGCACAGAAGCCACCCTGCAGCACAGAAGCCACCCTGCAGCGCCAGACCATGGTCCCGTCACACGACCATGCTGTTCTCGGATCACAAATGTTTCGCACTCGTTTTAGGGCATGTATCATAGACAGCGCTGATCAGATGAGGCACCTGCACGCGGGCGTGGTCGCTGACGTGGTGCACCTCCACGAATTGGCCATAAGCGCCAGGCTGACCGTGTCGTTTCTTGTCATTTCGTCAGACAGAGGACTGGCCTTGGTGAACCCTTTTTTCGACCAAGGAAGACTGCAGCGCAGGATGCAAGCAGCAATGCAACGGTGTGAGGCACCTGCACGCGGGCGCGGCCGCTGACGCGGTCCACCTCGACGACCTTGTCCATGAGCGCTAGGCTGACCATATCGGATTTGTCATCGTCTGCAAAGCCGAGCCCATTGGGCGATAGCGCCGAGCCCACGGGCCGCAGCTTCTGCCCTGCGCACGCCACTTTTTCGATCATAAATTCGACATGTGATGTAGGACCCGGCATCGACAGCACAGCCGAGCCCGTTGGGCGACAGCGCCGAGCCCACCGGCCGCAGTGAAAGCCGACCCACAGCAAGCATATAGGCCTGCGTCTGAGCCAGCATCCTATGCTGAAGGCCGCGCGTCCAATGAGCTCTGTGGCGGCGGCGGTGCCGCCTGAAAGTCTCATCCTTGGCCGGCTCGCCGCCAACGTAGCGCAAACGCGTCATGTGCGCTAGGGATGGCCCAATATAACATTACCCCACCTGACGCGCCGCGACGAGCACCTTCTAAACTGTACCCACCTGTTCGGTGATGCGACGCCACCAGTGCTTCCAACTGCTCCAGGCTCTCCGGCTGGAACAGCCGCCGCGGGTGCACCTCATGCGTTGCGGACCAGTTGACAAGGTGCGCGCCGTCGTCCGCTTCCGGCAGTCCCGCCACTGCTTCCTGCTGCCGCCGCTGCCATGTCCAGGCGCCGGCGCCCGCCGCGCCCGCCGCGCCTGCATGGGTGTGGGCGGCGCACGATTGGTGTGATTCAAATTTGGGATAAAGAGCGCGTGGCGATGAATCAGCAGGGGAGGCGTATTCATGGTTTGCATGCGCCAGGCTGGACTGTCACATATGCCTGTTCCCTACGCGGACTTGCGTCCTTCTTGTAGGCACTTCCAGGAAGCAGGCGCTGCATGGGGTGTGCGCCGAACCTGCCAGAGCGAGGCGCCGCCACAAGGAGCCCGCCGCAATTTCTGCAAGATGCGGCGCCGCTGCCGCCGCCGCCGCAGCCGCAAAGCCGCGGGTGCTGCATGAAAGTGCCCCTGGCTGGGCGCGAGAGGTGCCCTGGGCTGGCCAGGGCTGTCGCGTGGTGCCGCGGACTGCCCGCCTGTATGCATGGCAGTGCCGTGCGGCAGCGGCGAATGCTGCGCGCACAAGCATGGCTGATGAAGATGCTTGTATGCACTGGCTGGTCAGTGCAGCTGAATACCTCGCAGGTTCGCAGAATCAGCAGAGCTGACGTGCTTGTCAGTCATGCTTGGCGCGACTTTCGAAAACCAGCTGCTGCGTCTGCATAGGCGAGCACGCGGCCTTGTCCAAACCTAGCGCTCTATATTCCAGCTCTGCGAATGCGTAAATGACAGAGCGTGCTTGGAAAGTGCGTGTCGTGGCAGTGCTTCTGAAAGGGCAGATATGAATGCCTTTCGATCGAGCGGCTTGCGCCTTCGAAAGGGGCTTGTACTTGGCAGTTGCCGGTGACCGTACGGTCGCGTTATACAACGCGTTTGCCGGTCAGAGGAGGTGTTGAAATTGTTGCATCTTCCACCTATTCTGCCTCGCGGCAGATTCGCTTGTGCGCGTGCAAAATCGGTTGTATCTCAGATCACTCTGTTAGAGGCTTACGGGTCCGTGACCGCTTGACGTGCTTTGTGGAGTTCTTTGGAACAGCCAGCGCCAACAGATGCATTAGACCGAAGAAATGGTGTCGCCAAAGGCTGGCAGGGACGTGAGCGACAGGTGAATGTCCGGTGCATCAGTCTTGGGGGGCTCTGTCTTGGCAGATGCTTGCAGATTGCTGCTGCAAAATGTTGAGCAGTCCATCGCAAATTGAAGCGTAGTATGCGTAGACGCGCGATCCCGGTTTCTGGGGGCTGCACGTCGTTGGCACGACAACACCGCCTGTGCTGGCTTGTCAAGCTATGTTACCTATCTTGCATCGAACGCGAGCCCCGTGTTGCTCAGTGTGATGTGGTCCGTTTAACAGCTGCGTCACACCGTGCATCACGGTTAATGCCATGGAATACTGTGCAGACAGCCTCAAAACTCATCAGGCGGCCTCAAAACTCACCAGCTGCCGACATGCTACTGTCAGAGTCTTAGACTTGAGGACGACAGTGCAGCACTCGTGGTACTAGGGGTGCTCCCCAGCTGTTACCTCCGTGATTTCGGCAGCAGCGCCGCATGCCGCCCCCGCGTGCGTGGGCGCGCATGGCGCATGGCGGCAGCTCAGCGCAGGCCACACGATGCAACGACACCAAGTCCCGGCTCCCTGCCTGCACGCAGGCTCCCGGGCCACGCCAATGGCGGCGGCGGCGGCGCCGGCGGCGGCGGCGGTGGCGGCGGACGGCAATTGGAGCGGCTCTCTCCCGGCCAGCGACTTGAGCCAGAGGAGGCAGACCCGCTGGATGACCTGGACGTGGAGAATGGGCCGCTGCTGAATAGGTCAGGGGATGTTTATATTGTTGCATTGTTTCATCCAAATGATTCTGAGCGAAGGAGGAGCCAGACACCCGGTGGACGACCTCGACCTGGAGGATGGGCCGTTGCTCAACCGGTGTTTTTCTGTCTGTAGCTTTTGATCCGGAGTCCAAGTCAGAACGAGTGGCCAAACCGAGGAGGCGGACCTGCTCGATGGCCTGGATCTAGAGGGCAGGCCGCTGCTGAACAAGTAGGTGGGTATCTGACCTTTTGACATTCAACTCGAAGGAAGCAAGCGGGAGAAAGCAGGCGTGTTCCACGCAGGTTGTCGAGACGGGCATGCGACCAGCAGATCAGCGTATCCACAATATTTAGAGCTTTTGCTACATTTTTTCTGCCAAAATTCGGCCGAGCTCTCCGCGTTGTGGGACGCCACATAATGTGGTGGCACTTGCGGGCTGTGCATTGTCTGACATCCGCTCTGCCATGCGCCCTGAGCTTGGCTGGAGCGCAGCACCAAACATAGGAGCCTCAGCACAGCAAGCTGCATCGCGCAGCAGGGACGTTAAGATTACACTCGGTTTACCTTTTTCCCTGGAAGGAGCGGCAGAACTTTGACCGTGTGAAGAAGCTTCGAGTTCGGAGGTCTTCACAAATGGCTCCAGCGGCGGCGGAAAAGTCTGGCGACAGAGAGTTCTGAGAGCGAGTCCAGTGAGTTCTGAGAGCAGAGCAACCTCTGCCGCGACGCAGGGAGCGGCAGGGCGTTGAGCTCCAGGGTTTTCAGATGGATTAGGACTCATGCTGGAAGTTCGATTATATTTCACTTTTTTCTGGCTGCTTTCTAGTTACCTTCAATTTTAGTGCCACTTTTAGGTTATTTGTTAACTTGACCCGATAGTGAAAGTAAAAACTTTAGCTATTCTTTCGTAACTGGCCATAATGGCTCCAGCGGCAGCACGTACAAATCCCGAAAAGAGTTGTCTCCTCCCGCAATGCAGGGAGCGGCGGGCATTCGAACTGCAGGGCTTCCAGGGCGACTCCGACTCGGCAGCATTCACAAACGGCTCTTCCGGCGCCGGCGGGAGCAGCATCCTCGGCGGAGCGTATGCGCCAGCGGACCGGCGCCGCGCCTGCGCTGCCGTGTTGTCCGTCATGGCGGCGCTGCTGCTGGTGGCGGTCCTAGTCATCGGCGGCTTCGGCCTTTTTGAGGTGGGCCTGTGCGTTGAACTGCAAGCTGAACCCCAAACAAAGACCACATCCGGACGGCCGAGCGGTGCTGCTGGCGGCGGCCCTTGTTTTCGGCGACTTTGACGCCATGCTGAAGTTGAAACACGCACCGCATCCTGCATGAAGAAGGCATAGGGCTTTCTGAGGCTTCGGCTGTGGCAGCCAGCCTGATGTGCATGGTCCGCCCATAACACCAGCGGCAGGATGTGGTTGATCGTGCAAATGCAGTGGCGGGACCAGGCAAAGCACAGCTATGGCGACATCATTGACGCCGGTATGGACGGAGGCGCCGGCCTGACGCCGACGCCCGTGACGACCGCGCCGACACCGGTACCAGCACCGCAGCCCACGCCAGCACCCACACCGGCGCCCACATTGGCGCCAACCGCGGCGCCGACGCCGGCGCCAATGGCGCAGCCGATGGCCGCTCCCACGGGCGCGCCGGCGGCGGCGGCGGGCGCAAGCCGCGCCCCAGCGGCGGGCGCCGCCGCAGCGCCGCCGCCCGCCGGCGCCGAGACAGCCGCCGGCGCTCCACCGGCGACGGCGCCAGCGCCCACTGCAGGCGGCGCGCCGGCGCCGGCGGCAGGCGGCGCTTCGCAATTCTTGCCGGACGCCGCGGACGAGTTCGGTGTGATGGACACTGGCGACGGCGACCCCACACAACCCTACTCAAGGCATGCTCAGATTCGACACCGACCATATGCAGCGGAGAGAACAGCTTGCTGGCGCCCGCGCAACATTCGCCAATGAGCGGCTTTGAAGTACATGGACAAGGTGTCACGCGCCCCACAGGTGGATCTACAAGCTACCGCACACATGGACGGTGGCGGCTATGACACGCCAGGCGGTTCATCTCTCAATCATCACGAATCATCCTTGATCAACCTTCATCAATCTTCTTGACGTCTTACAGGTGGATCTACAAGCTGCTGCACATGTGGACGGTGGTGGACTATGACGCAATTCGGCGGTCCATGTCTGATAACATCCAATCAGCCTCGATCAATGTTGGCTGGCATGTGGTCTGCAGGTGGATCTACAAGCTGCCGCATACGTGGACAGAGGCGGATTATGACACAAAGCAGGCGGCGCCGGGCGACCTCGCCTACAGCCACATGGCTATGATCACGCAGCTGCCCGACGGCCGGCTGGGCACCTTCATGCAGGTATGCCCTTTTTGTTCATCGTCGGTCCGGCTCGCATCCGGGTTTCTGGGGCGTTTTCAGACCCGCCATCAGATGCTCCAGGTGAATCTGGAGGGTGCAAGGGAGTGCAAGCACAGCCGCGTGCCGTTCTTCACGCAGCTGCCCGACGGCTCAGCACCTTGATGCAGGTGCATTCGGCTGAACCAGGTCAGGCACCGTACCAGCAGGCGGCTTTTCCATCTGCGGCGCAAGTAACACAATGTCCATTTCGTTTGCTGATGTGACATCGCGCAGGGCGTTCAAGGTGCCGGGCGAGCGCAGCGGGCAGCAAGCGCGGTGATGGCAGGCGTCTGGAGACCATGATTGACTCGCCCTGATGATCCAGTTCTGTTTGGCAGGCGTCGACGGTGCCGGGAGAGGGCAACGGGCAGCAGGCGCTGTACTGGCAGACGTCCGCTGACCGGGGGCTGACGTGGAGCGCGCCGGTCGCGCCGCTGCCGCCCGTCACCGGTCCCTCAGGGCAGCGCCTGCCAATGTGGAGCCCCGTGCTGCACACGCAGGTGCGTGCAGCCTTTCTCCCGCTGCGTGATTGTTCATCTCTCGGCTGCGGTCGTTGTTCTGCCGTTCACAGGTCCGTCAGGGCAGCGCCTGCCCCTGTGGAGCCCCGTGCTGCACATACAGGCAAGGTACGATTGATGAAAGGTGTTTATGGGGGCTTTCTGCCCCCACCCTGGCGCCTTCAGTTGTGGCTTCGAACTCTGGGCAGCGCCTGCCCATGTGGAGCCCCGTGCTGTAAATGCAGGTACACGAGGGTTCAAAGGGAGAACGAGTGAAATGTTCTTTGACCTTCCTGACCTTCCTGACCTCCCTGACCTTCCTGATTCCCAGCCTTAAACTGCTTACAGTGCGTCTTTCTGTAGAAGCTTTATCAGGCGCGCAGCTCGGCCCTTCCTTTCGCCCATTTCTTTCAGCGACCAACATCGCCATCACCTGCTGCAGGGGAACACGGTGCACCTGTTCCTCAGCGTGAGCGTGGAACAGTGTGCTCTCCTAGAGAAGCCGCCATACGGCACGCATCTCAGGCCTTTCCTTCGGCCGGAGATTTAGGAGGTATCTGCTTGATGTTCCCAAATGATTCACTGCTGGCTCGCAGCGGGACACGGTGCACCTGTTCTTCAGCGTGAGCGTGGAGCAGTGCGCCTTTTCGGAGAAGACGCGATATGGCACGCAGCGCTGGACGCCCGGCGGCAACCTCATGACGTCACAGTCGACGGACCACGGGGTCACATGGAGCACGCCGCGGGTGCGCTGCTCTGCACTTGCCTTTTTCGTGCTCCGCGATGTCTTTCAGCGCGTACGCCCGGCGGCAACCTCATGACGGAGCAGTCGGCGGACCATGGGGACAATGACAAGGAGCACGCCGCGGGTGCGCCAAACATGTCTTTGTGTGGGTTGAGAACCCTTCTCCTTCTGTTGAAGATATCGTGTGATCTGGACGCGTGGCGGCAGCCTCACGGCGAGAAGATCAGCGCATCACC
>JAABUL010005312.1_pt1 | contig 16175 bp, 13 predicted proteins | sample 5559151 | NCBI WGS metagenome assembly JAABUL01 (sample SAMN10711876, study PRJNA513368) | rock metagenome | isolation source: Antarctica rocks | place: Antarctica: Victoria Land, Pudding Butte sud | reverse complement strand
GACCCGTAAGGACTGCGTTGGGTGGACATAGTGAGTGTTTCTGCCTGTGGGCATAGCCTGTCTTCATATACCTTAGACTCATGACATGGAAGCCTACTTCTCTCACACACGAAAATGTATATGAATTCTGGACCACGTCCAATGACTGTGTCGTTTGCACTGGTCTAGTATGCTCTCAGAATTTTCTCAGCACACACTTTCATTCATCTATTCTACCTCATAACGTAGTCCAATGCTCTACCCTCTCCGGCGACGACCGCATCGCCAAATCAATCACTCGCCTGCCACCACCTCCACTCATCTCACCTCAAAACACCCACCAACACAACATGCGCCACTTGATGCCTCAGGCATTGATCCGCTATTCGCTCCCATATCCCCATCATCCTACAGTTGCCTATCCCGCATTTCTTACATCGATCCCAAGTCCCTCTATGAGAATCTCGCCGCCGATCTCTCCATAACCGGTCAAGCCGACAGGACTGCTCCAGATGTCGACCGGGACGGCCACCTCCGGCTTGAACAAAACCCACGAGTCTAGGCAAGCTCTCTTGAACAACAAGAGGAGCACCATCTTCTTCAATCGATCATTATGTTGTTTGATGTATTGTCACGGACTGGATCTATCATGGCCTATGACCCTCTGAAATAGGTACGCCAGTCGTGGTGTGACTAAAGAAGGCAGTATTTGCGCCTACGAAGTTAAAGTCCATTAAGAGAATCCCCGTTGAAAGGGGTGCTCCTAAGGTAAAGCATTCCTTGTATCTAAGGTATTGACTGCTTGGTGTCTTGGCATGGACAGCTTCAGGGTTGTCCAAGGGTTTCTCTCGTCTCATCTTGCCCTCCGATTACCCAGCTCTGCTGAATTACGACGCTCCTGTCCAGGCACTTTTAAACACGAGAGCCCCAAAGCCGCCCTCGTTACGGCAAGCTCTAGTCTCTTCATCTAGCTGATCAAGGAAAGAAGCTGATCGGTGTCACTTAATACTATCTTCCCTTTCACTATTCAGCCCTCTTCCTATTTCCGGCCCAGCATCCACCTTAGAGGCTATACACGCTTTCCACAACAGCGTACACTCCGTGGGCACCTCGTCAAAGTTCCCAGAGGTTCTATCAGGCTTTCGGTTCTACACAGGGCAAAAGTCAAATTCGACCTTGGACCGAAGAACCTGTGCAACGTCCTCTATGAACCAAGATCCCGCATGCGGTTCGACCAAGCACATCAGCAACAGAGCTCAAGTTCTGCTGGGCCTGGGCAGCAACGAACATGGCATTTACGACTGCCTATGCCGACTCGGACGCTGACGACGAGTACGAGAGGAGTGTCATGACCTCGCCCATACTCCACACCGACGACGATACCTCCCCTACAGAGTCCGACCCCCCATCGACAGAACCTACTCCCACATTCGGACGATCGGATACAGAGAGGCTTTCGCCAGGTAGCTTGTTGTTGGCCTGGACTAGTGTACAATGTGCGGACTTCGTCTCGAGCTTGGGACCTGGTCTGCCGCAGTATCGGGAGAAATTCACTGGTAAGACGGTGATCGTATCAGTACCTGGAGAGGGTAAGCAGCTAACAGTCCGTCGTCACAGAGAACGAAATCGTTGGCGAAGCCTTAATCGCACTTAGGAATGACGAGCTGAAAGAGATGGGTATTGTGAGCGTTGGCCATCAAATAACCATACTCAAAGCTGTCTACGATATCAAGGTTAAGCAAGGGCTCCCTATAGAGATCGATGACTACATACCGCCCTGTACGTTGCATGCTACAGAATGCTGGACACGAACACTAATCCTTTCTAGCTGCCGATGCTAGTCTTCGGGATCAGTATGCTTCAAGGGAAGATGTGTCCCGTATCATTCAGTCCATTAAGCTTCGAGATGATCGTTTTGCACACATGGAGCAAGAGCTGCAGCGTGTTACGGAGGAATATCGAAAGCTTCGAGACGAGCTTCTGCCCATATTCCGTATGGCTAAAGACCGATCACAACCCCTCCCCTTTCTCGCTGCCGCCAGCCCCGACCTCCAGCACCATGAAGACATGATGTCTCCTCTAGTGTCACAACCACCTCCAGACAAGATCGGTAGCAGTCTCTCTCGCAAATTCTCCGCGAAACGCATCCTCCTCGGATCGACCCCAAAGAGCAGTTCGCCGACGCACGTCACACAGGCTATTCCTGAAAACAAATCAGTGAACGGCAATTCCTCTCTCGACCCCTCTGCGGCGGCTCTTGCTGCTTCTTCCCACCTCACTGCCTCCATGAACGGCGACAATATGCAGCCCGCCACCTCTCCCTCCCGCGCCAATCTTCCCTCTCCTACTTCCCCCAACACCTATATTTCCGCACCTTCTCAGACCACCCAACGACCTTACCGTGATGTTACTACTCCAGCGACCGCGCGCTTGAACGGCTACAGTAATAACGAAGAGTCTCTGCCCCACAGCGTCTACTCCACGACATCTACCCTCGTTCCCTCGGAGCGCGATCGTTCTGGCCCAACCCCGACTCCGAGCAGCATGCAGCGTAGCAATCGAAACCCACCTCGCGAAATATCAACCGCCAAAACCGGTCCCGACCCCCCTTCCGCCCCATCCTCCGCCCGCAACGACGGCGAGATTTTCAAATCGTTCCGTGTCAGCATGGACGACCCCTGCGAGAAAGTTCTACCCGCCGCCCTCAAGAAATACAACATTGACGCAGACCCCAAGCAATATGCCCTCTATATTGTGTTTGGCGATCAAGAGAAAAAGCTGGAAAACCACCATATACCATTGGTAGAATTCAAGGATTATCATCGACAGGGCCTGAAACCCATGTTTATGCTGCGGAAAGTCCAACAGCCGGGACCGGAAGCCAATGCGCCAAAGGGCAGGGAAGGAAACGTGGTGGGCGGAGCCAGCGACGGTGGCAGCATCAGTGGAGGCAGGATAGGCGGCAGCCAAATCCAGTTCCCGCCCGGGGGAGTGCTGTGAGTATGTCCTTCGTTCTGAGCTATCGTTTGGGTGATATTGTTGGCGTCTCAAGAGTTTGGAAACTTCAAAAACAGTTGAAAGGTGAGGGGAGTCCATGAGCCAGGATTTCGAGGGCGGATATATCGGGGAAAGCATCGTTATGCGTTCTTTTCGGCCATCTATGAAGCATATAGAAGCCGGTGATGTGGAGCCGTAACGCTATTCATGATTTAGGTGAAAATGGATCGGAGACCTTATCTTGGGGAGAACAGCAGTGAGATTTATCTGGGAGAAAATGGCATGAGTGGATATAAGAGCATGTCTCACGCTTGCTCTGATGAGGCATGGTCTTGCCAGACCTGGAGAATCCATTGAAAGCACATATTGGTGATCTCCAAAAAACCAATTGTCCACTCTACCACGCATCGAAGTTCCCAAACCCACCGGCCCCTTTAATCTTCTTCCGCACCGGCTGCTCCTCCGCTTCCCACTCCTCCTTCGCCTCCACTACTCCATCGTCTTGCCTAGAATGCAGGTACTTCCCGACCCCCAAACTCACCGCATCGGCCCTCCTGTCCTCCTCGGCACCGTCCTTGGCCCCCTTCCCCCGAACCCTCTTCCCCGTCCACGTCGTCCGATCATCCTCCCTCCCCCCCCTCCTCTCCACTTCTTTCCGCACATCCTCCTCCTCCTCCCTCTCCTTCTTGGTCTTCATGAACGCCTCAAACGGATCACTCAGCACGGTCACCTCCTCGATGCAGATCTCCCCCGCCCCCAACCCCTTCCCCACCCCGTTTCCTGCCCCCTTCCCCACCGCCGTCGCCTCCCCCGCCCCCACCGCCGCCTCCTCCATCCTATCCAACGTCTCCATCCCCCCCACCACCTTCCCAAAAATCGTATGCTTCCGATCCAAATGCTTCGCCGCGCGATACACCACAAAGAACTGACTCCCATTCGTCCCTTTCCCCTTATTCGCCATCGCCAGCACGCCCCTCCCCTCGCCAAAGCTCCTCGGCCCCTCAAGCTCATCTTTAAACCCCCTCCCCCAGCAGCTCTCCCCGCCTTTCCCAGTACCAGTAGGATCCCCGCCTTGGATCATGAAGGACCGGATGTTGCGGTGGAAGGGCACGGAGGCGTAGTAGCCGCGTTTGGCGAGGGTTAGGAAGTTCCAGACGGCGAGGGGGGCGAACTCGGGGTAGAGTTCTAGGGAGAGGGTGCCGAGCGTGGTGCGCAGGGAGCAGTAGCCGGGGAGGGTGACGCGGCGGGGGTGCAGGAGGTAGGCTTCGTCGGTGAGGAGGGCGAGGTCGGAGGTGGTGGTTGTGTGGGGGGTGAGGCCAGTGGAGGTGAAGGAGGCGGCGGCGCGGCCGGTGGTGTGCGCGGCTGTGGGGGCGGATGAGGGTGGGGGTGCGGTAGTGGTGGTGGGTGTGGAGGAGGGGAGTTGAGGCTTCTTGGAGATGGTGGGAGAGGGTTTGGTGCTGGTGATGGGGGCGGCGTTCTTGGGTTGAGGGAGGACCTCGGCGCCGTTGCCGAGCGCGGATCTGTTGACGTTGCGGCTGGGGTCTTTGCGTTCGCGGAGCTGCGCGGGGGTGAGCGTGCTGATGCCGTCTTTGAGATACTTAAAGGCGCTGAGGTTGCGGCCCGAGAGGTTCTGCGGGTCTTGCAGGGTGATGATGTCTTTCCTGCTGAATTCGGCGTCGCTGACGAGGTCGCGCCACATTTTCGCTTTGATGTTCAGCCGCTCGACGGTGTCCCAAGCGAAGACGTTGCCGGTGTTGGCGAGTGCTACGATGTGCGTGTTGTTGGTGAAGACCTTGTAGGTGACTGGATCCACCATCTCACCATCATCGTTCTTCGCGAAGTTGAGTTTCAATAGATCCGCGGATTTGAGAGTCTCGCCATTGACGGGATTGGTGCCCTGCTTGAGAAGCCAGGGCAGGATATGGTCGATATCGAAGATGGTGCCATCGGGCGCGCAGACGGGGGTATGGAAGGGTTGTAGTGAAACGGCGCAGAAATTGAATGGCAGGCGCTTGAAGGGTGTTCCGTCTGTGGAAGATTTGGAGAGGCCAGATCCCGCGCTGGCGGAGAACGCATCAGAGGAGCCCCATTCGCTGTGGGTGATCTGACGCTTGTTAGACACACATTCGGAAAAGGTAAGGAGAGGATGAAGGGAGGGGCACTTACGTAGAGCTTGTCGGTACCTGGTAAAAGATACTGTATTAGCTGAGAGTCTATCAGAGGGAGGATACCGTGGCTGACCTTTACCCATCTTTAAATGTAGGGGCTACGGTTGGGTTGTTGTAAACCGCAGAGCCACTATTCCCAATGGGGCATATCATCACCAGAGTAAGGTTAAAAGAGGCTGATTTTAGATGTTGGTTCTTGTTATCTGTCCCTCAGCAAATGTGCAATTACATACACTGGAGTTCGACGCTTTGTGCGTTGGGCATCGGTGATCACTGATGAGTCAGTCATCCGTCACTCCGCCAAAGCGTTCATCAGAAGCGCCGAGCACTGTTTCTTGTCTAGCAAGCGCACGGAAGATGCTTGAGCTCCAATCCAGCCTCGTCAGACTAGCTCTGCTACTTGAATTTGTACTCCGCTATGAAGTCAGATCCCTCTTTGTCAAATTCTTGTCCTCCACGATTCAGCATGCCCCCAAAATTTTCGTGCCCCAAAAGGGTTAAAACCCCTATCCGTAGATGCAGAGACGGTTTTCAATGCCACGCTCAATGCCGCTAAATCAGATATTTTCATGATTCATGATTCACCAGCAGTATACTCGATGCCAGCCAGCCAGTCGCTCCCAAATTGAACGCCGTCCTTGAACCTCGTTCCAAGTTTTTGCCATACTTTGTTGCTAATGCCTATATCAGCCACAATATGTTCGATCTTATAGGCCCTTTGTTTTCCCATTGCCGTCGGGAGCCCTATCTTGGGTGCACCGAGCGAGAGAACGAAGTCTGCGTGAATGACAAGGTCCGCGCTGTCGGCTATGGCTTCAACTCCTATGGACCCATTAACACAGACTTCGGTACCAGAGGGTAGAGGGGTATACCGCTCGAACCATCCGACCCCGAAGGTATATCAATCGCCATCACTGGAGCATTCTTACTAGCCCAGTGTGCGAGACTGATATAGGTCGCTTGATCATCCGTCCTTAGATCTTCAAAAGTCATATGCATGCCCAGTAGCGCATCGATAATAATATCAGGCCTTGCTTTTCCCAACGCCCTGATTAGTAGGTCTGGCTTGACTATTTGGCCGCCGCATTTAAGGTAGATGGAAAGCTGTCGACGGACAGCATCTAGAAGGTCATCGTCGCGTTCGAGGCCGAGGACAGTGAGGAAGATATGGAAATGGTGGTTTAGAGCTTGTCGAGCGGCTGCGATGGCGCGGGCTCCGCTTCTGCTATTACCCGCTAGGATCACAATAGTCGCAGAAGCATTGTGCCCGCTGGTGTCTGGGTTGCAGTCTGTTTCGTCAAGAACAGTCTCGATTGCCGCAGTAATAGCTCGTGCTGCGTTCTCCGAGAGCATCTCCTCCGTCATGCCAAGTTCGGTAATAGCCAGCTGCTCAAGCTCGAGCATCTGTAAAGGCGTAAGGCATGGGCAGACATGGTTATTGTGAGTGAGACGAAATGAGGGTTTCGACCGTGCGGAACTGGTTATACGGGAGGTCGGCTTCTCGGATTTGAGTGTGGTACGTCTGATAGTATCATGGGATGTTGAAACATTGTCTTGAACTTTGCCGCTATTGATCGAGCCACGAGGAGTCTGGCGAGGTCTTGTCCTTGATCCTGGTAATGACCCTGATCCTGTCATGTGCTGCTCGCTGGTCATCACACTGCCTTTTCTTGAGGGATGCTGTCGAACGGACGCTCGAGAAGTGTCTCTGCGCGAGCTTCTACCACTCTTGTCATTGGCTTCAATATTATCGTTCTCGCTATCGCCGCTATTCCACCCAACATCAGTGTTGGATTTTGGTGAATTCAGTACATTCTCTGTATAGTGTAGATTTCTTCCTCCACCAGTTCCAGGACGCGGAGGAAGTCTATTGTGGGTGATCAATCGTTCCTCGTCAGCAGTAGTATCCTCCCGCTTAAATTGACTGAAGGTTCCAAGCTTGTCGAATTTTGACAGGTTTCCCGAGAAGTCGAAGTCGACCATGTCTTGGATATCGGTAGCGTCCTCTGTAGCCCAGCCATTCTGTTCGTTCTGAAAAGCCTTCTGTCGACGCTGACGTTGAAATTGGCCTTTAGGTGTTGGACCATGTAAAGCGTGTGAATTCCTCTTCGATTGGGGGGCCTCTTCCAGAAAAGGAGTTTCCCGCCAGCCAGACTTCTTCGGCTGCCGGTTTGCGAGTCTTCGAGATGCCGGAGAACCTTTTATGCCCTGCTGCGAGACTTCGACACGCTCGGCAGCGCCTTCTTCGGCAAGCTCTTTCCGGAGTCCCCTCTTCGGCCGCCTCCTTTTAGATTTGCGTGCCACTGCCATGTCTGCTTCTGCTTCTTTGCCGTTGCACGTCGCGTCCTCCTGGTCTTTGTCTCCTTCCTTGTAGCCATCGTTGAGCCCGAGCTCTTCGAAGGGTCCATTCAAGGTGGCAGACGTTTCGCCGTGGTCAGCGATGTACGCACGCTGAGTGGAGTTTCGAGATGCTGACTGAGGCGTTTTAGGAGAAAATTGCGGACCCTGTTGGCCTGCCTCTGGCGGGGAGTCTTGGTTCACCAATTGTGGATCGAGGGGCAATTGCTGGCTTTGTGGGCCCGAAGCAGATACGACAGTGCGCAGACCCGCCTGCGCACTGACTGTGGTTGTGATATTGGGCAGAGGTCCTCTGCCCATGTCCGTAGAGCTTGCGGTAACATCTTGCTCATGAGGTGGCCTGCCATAGCTCAAAATAGCGGGGTCATCTGCTTCGTGCAAATTCTCCTTGGGTCTTGGAATTTGTGGAGGCGTTATAGGTTTAACGTGTGTTTCCAGAATTTCAATGTCAAGGAGATCCTTAGGTCCATTAACGATCAAAAAGTCTGCTCGTTGATGGGATTGAAGCCAGATGACTGACTCACAGTTAGTGCACTGGGCAGCATTGACAAGGATTGAGATCCATTAGCATATGTGCCGACTTACCATCCTTGAGTTTCAATTGTTGATTGATGATGTCCGTGACCAATCCACGCACCTTTGCATTTTCCGGCTGTTTGAGGGTGACCAGGACTGTCTCTCCTATGAAATCGGCCATGACTGTGTTGGCATTGAGCAGCCCTTACAGTTTGGAAGAGCGAGATGCGTTTCTCAAGGTGGAGGTAGCTGGTCGACGTAATAGAAAGAATTTAGGACTGATCGAGAAGAGAGTGAATTGCGGCTGCTGCGGCATCCAAGGCCTTGCCGTCTCACTTCAGGGCGGGACTGGACTTCTAGTGAAGACATCATCGAGAAAAATTTCTTCTATTTGCGGATAACAGCTCGGGTCAATATCATACTACTGCTGAAGGATGGGAAACCGAATCAGAGTTCCATGGTATGCGATTGGCAGAATCTACTTATCACGTGATGTGGGCGTTCAGTGTCTCGCTCGATTTTTAAACATCATGTGTCATGGGTCCGCAGTACCTCGATATTACAAATGTGGTTCCCCCCGAGCAACCTTTGAAAATCAGTTTTTTTTCTCGACCCCAGATTGCAAATACCATCAATCCCTCAACACCAACACTATTGTTTGATCGAAAACTGCTCTTATATAGAATTACTATATCTACAAATATTGCTATAGATTTTTAAGATCTTAAATCGACTTGCAATCGAAGTTATATGCGTAATTGCGATTTTGAACGCTTTGTCTCGACATACTTTGAGCACTCCTATCAAGTTCTATCAAGCTTCTATCAAGCTTCTATTAAACTCTTATCAAGTTCTTATCAAATGCGCTGGGTCAAAGTCTCTTTACAACAATAGCTATACAATATCGTATTTACAATGCTCAAAATCAAAGAGATTTAATAGATAAATTGTTATTAATAGTTTACTAGAGTTTATAGTAAATTAGATGCGTTGATGTTAAGAGGTTGGTGATATTTGCAATTCGGGGTCGAGAAAAAAAACTGATTTTCAAAAGTTGCTCGGGGGGGACCACGTTTGTAATATTGAGGTAAGCCGATCAGCTAAATGGCAATCCAAAGTCTTGTCATTGAGGGCCAAGAAGACGTCTAATAAGAGTCCTAATCTAGTGGTGAGATATGCTTGACAAATGGGCGCTCAAGTCTCACGAGCACAGATGAGCAAGCTTCGGTTGCTCTATAAGAAAGTATGGCTTTCAAGATAGTGTTTGAAATTCCGCCAATACCTGTTCATGATATCTTACTGCAATGAACAGCCGATGCATTGCCTGCTCAGAAAACGACAAATTGCTGCCTTTACAATGTGGGGACTCTCTCTTACTCGCGTACCATTTCCTTCAGAGTAACGTCCAGCAACTGAATTGCATAGATCCAGTGGTATTCCACAACGATTTTCCATATGATCTGAGTTGGTCGCATCCTGTGCCCACAGGCGCTTCGCGGCATATCCGTACGCAGATGAACTTGGCACAGTCGCTGAAAGGGTGGTTGAAGCCATGTGTGCTATAATGTAAGAAATCGTGTCCATGGAAGCTGTATCGAAGATCTTAGGCACCTCAGTAGAGACGTGTTCATCCGTTAGATCCACATTTGGACCAGAAATGACCCCACGGCGTCATACGACCTTCATTGTCGGCATAAGCCATCCACAGAATCTGCAGACAACGGAAGACTTGGCAGATTTCGCCGGAGAAGGCCACGAAGAATTGTATGTCTCGAGATTGGAATCTATCTGGAACGAGTCTGTCTTGTTCAAGTCGGTCCAACTAAGATCAATGGCTGGGCGATGTTGGATAGCTAACGCGACCTCGGCGTGGCTGTGAGCAGGGATATCTTGAGCACGACTTGGCGCATACAATCTGTCCTTTGGGGCCTCCTGGATGCTATTAGGTGTGCTGGCTATGCTAGGTCAACTTTCAACAAGCGTGGTAGAAAATCGCAGCCTCTCGTGGTCGTGAAAGAGATGTAATGATAATCAAGTTCCCCTTGATCTTAGAGAACGACTCCGATTGATCTTTCTCTTATTTTAGCTTGACTGCCGTTGTAAGTGTTCGCAAGTACTCAACTTAGGTCGTAGACAGTTGGTCACACTCTAATTTTTTGACTAAAGCGTTTTGGCGGTTGGATCGTCATATCAGAATCCCAACAACAGACTCCTGAAACACTCTATAGCTCCGTAGGCGCTGATATTCCCGTGATATAGCTACCTCCATGAACGGCATTTGGAGATGTCGCTAGATTACTGAATGCGTTTGCAAAGATCCACAATAAAGGGCAGAGACCTCTGCCAAACATTAGCAGACATCAATATAGAAGACCTATATGTGGGAGAGTTGAGCGGCTCTCGACAGACTTGGTGATCATCTTTGAGCATTAGTCGATTGAAGTGGCATTCATGCCTTGGGTCAACAGGCAGACTTGCTTGCAATTTGATGCTGCCCGCTTTGCGAGTATCGCTACCCTGGAGAAGCAATCTGGCGATAGGAAAGCAAACACTGGTGTAACTTGGCCAAGAACGGCGCGGAGTGAATAAGGAAGTTGCTCAAGCAATGGGAATTTTTTCTCAGTTGGTCAGATATATATTAGTCGCTTTTCCGTGTCCCAACAGCATCCTTTAGATACCATCTAAATCCCTTCCGCCACTCGAAGATGCTCTAAGGCGGGCTCGACAGGCTGCTAGAAATAATCAATTCACCTTCGAGGTGCCTCAAGGGTTTGTTGATACAACCTTGGCTGAAACAATTAGCCCCCAACGAAAGTCTCAAGGCCATCCAACAGGTGCCATAGCTATCAACATTAAACTTGGAATCGTGTGGTGTTCCTGCTCCATGGTCTCCGCTTCAGAGTATATATCCACTCATCTAGAAATATCCATAGCCAAAGGAATAAAAAACAGAGACCGGCAAATGCTGTCCCGACCATGCTGATTCTGCTGACCCACGACGAGAGAGATCCTAGAGATACTGATGGTCTGTCTAGGGTCTGCTCAGCCGCCAATTCAACTTGCATCGCATTCAATATAGTTGAAGCTATCGCAACAGTGAACAAGATTGGTCCGTACAGACGCGCGAAGTAGTCTCCATACTGTCCGTGAACTTGTTGATAATAGAACTTGCGAAGAAAGAACTTGGCATAAAAATTCAGCCTCGTAAGTCTCAACTCCCCATACTGGTACCGGCCGGAGACATCAACGTCGTTGACTTTGGAGATGTCCGAGAGAAAATGACAGAATTGTGCCCAATCGATATTCTGAGGCACGAGGCGAAGGCTGTCTTGCTGAGCAATCAGGAAGTCCGATTGATGGCGAATGAGATAGGTATATGTTCTTAAATAGCCAAGTGCAGCCATTCTGATCGATTGCCCGTGCACCTTCAAAGTAGAGGATCCATCCAATAAGAAAGCGTCCCAAAAAGCATGAGACATGAGGTACGTAGGGATCGGCTTTATGAATATACGGTCATGGATCCAGACCAGATGCAAGCGGGGGTCCTCGGAGACCACAATCTCACGGCCTTTGACCTTTTGCCGGTGTAGGGCATTGATGTTCGCACTGGACGGCGTAGTCATGACCCATAAACGATTGGCTATTATCTCGAGATCCTGGGCCCAGAACTCACTTGTTAAGAAATCGTTCATTCGGACCTGGTCGGTAATTCTGATGCAAGGCTGACCGGGCAGAAAGGCAGGTATTTGGGACACTTTGCTTGAACGGTGCTCGTGAACAGCGTCCAGCTCGTCGCACAACTGATTCTCCCTTGAGAATGGAGGCGAAATCACCGCATGTGACCTATGCATCTTTCCAAGACGATTGACGAGACGTAGATCTATTGCAATAGTCGACTTGACGACTAATCCTGTAAGTGCTACCTTATGGCTGGGAGAGCTTCAAGTGAGTCTACCAGCGTCATCCACAACTGGATCCTGGAAGATTTATATTCTGTCACATATCTTCGGGTCACGCCCATGCGGAAGGCTGTGCGTTGGTGCGCAAGGCTCTCTACAGCCGAAGATCCCCTGTGCATGGGTGGGGCGTAAGGCGTCGTCCAGCCTCACTTCTTGCCAGGCTGTCATTCTCGTCAGCGACATCTTGAGTATGGATAGTATCCTACTTCTTCATCTTGACCGCAACATTACGCTGTCTACATAAGGTATAACAGACAAGGTGTCGGGTCATTATGGTTAGCACATCGAGCTTGTTCTGAGCGAGTCAAAATCTAATCCGAAGCGAAGCCCAGACAAGTCACAGATGACGACGTGGGGCTCAAAGTCCTCTACGAACCCGGCGAAGGAGACACTAGTGCTACCATTGAGTATGCCACTTGCCAAAATCCCAACGTTGATGCATGAGACTGACAACACCTACAGCGTGGTTGCGGTTCACGGCATTGGCGCTCATCCAGACGATACCTGGTGCAAGGACGTGAATGAGGATGGAAGCAGTACAACGCGGTCTGTCAACTGGTTGAAAGACCCAGAACTGCTACCATCAGTCATGAAAGATGCGAGGATCATGCGATACGGATATCATTCACAGTGGTTTGGTCGTGATGCTCTTCAACAGAATGCTTCTCGGGTAGCACCCGATCTTCTGGATGTTCTACAGCGAAAACGGAAAGTACTCAAGCTCCAGTCTACTGCAACTTGGCCGAGGGTGGTTGAACTCATTTGGCTTAGGGGATCTTTGATCGTCCTCTGATATTCATCGCTCATTCTTTCGGTGGGCTAGTACTCCTCAGGGTTTGTTCAAACTCTCTTATCTCACAACAAAATCTAAGAATCGCAGACGCTCATAATAGGCCATCTTGATGATAAACAATGGCCCGGTGTTTTCGTTTCCACTGTCGGGATCGTGTTTTTTGGTACACCTTTCAGAGGATCGAAAGCCTTACATCCTGCATCAATGATCGCAGCCGCATTAACCCAACACAAGTCCTACGAGGTCCAACCAGATATGCTACATGGTCTTGAACCCGGCACGGAATGGCTCAAAGGACTTGTAGACGATTATTGGCGGGTCTGGCGGTCGCAGGCTAAAAGAACCAAGATACTCTGCCTTTACGAACAAAGGGCCAGTCCACTTAGCAGTATCGTTGGAGATGTACCAAAGAGGATTGTGCGTGGGAATCCTCCAGAATTCGCTCGAAGTTGACTTTCAATCCAGGAAATCGCTGTGACCGAGGAAGAAGGATGTCTTGGCTCCTCCTCAGAAGAGATAAAAAACCGTGCACTTCCACGGTCCCACTTCAATATGAACAAATTTGCCAAGCCTACTGAGCATGATTTTGAGACATTATGCGATCATCTCTTAGAGATGAAAGACGAAGCCAAAAGCATACTGGAAGCGAGGGGTCATGGTAAATAGTATCTCTATAATACATTGCATCACTGATGTTAAACTAGGCTCCAAGGTGTTGGCAAAAACTTCTGAAATGACAAAGGTACAAAAGGATATAAGAGGCTCTGACACAGCACAAAAATGCCTACGATCCTTATATTTTCCGGAGATGAGCTCGCGTAGAAATGACATAGCCGACCCAGCAGCGAAAACATGCGCATGGTTTTCTCAGCACAAGGTCTATCTAGAATGGCTTGAACAGAGGCATGGTTTGCTTTGGATAAAGGGGAAACCAGGAGCCGGGAAATCGACACTAATGAGACACGCAGTTGTAATGATCGAAAAAGAAGAACGTCAAACGAATTTGGTTGTTGCCTCCTTCTTCTTTCACGGCCGTGGTTCTTCGATTCAAAAGAGCCCTCTTGGATTGTTTAGATCCCTCCTACATCAACTCCTACCGCAGATCCCGGAGCTACTTTTACTATTCAGCTCGCTCTTCAAGAAAAGGTGTGAGACAGAGGGCAAGTTCGGCACCGCATGGGACTGGAAAGAAAGAGATCTGCAAGACTTCTTCAAACATAATGTTACAGATTCGGCCCGAATCCTTCTTTACATCGATGCCCTAGATGAGTGCGGTGAAGAAAACGCAAGAGATCTTGTTGATTATTTCCACGCTATTACCTCAGGATCCGATGTCGTGGATCCTTCTCTCAGCATTTGCTTTTCTTGTCGGCATTATCCTCTGGTATCTCGAGACGACGGTCTTCAGATTTGCGTAGAGAACGAAACCAACGAGGACGTTCAGGTTTACATCCAAAACGCCATGTGGGAACAGATTCGCGACAAAAGCCGAGCAGACGAAGCCAGGGACGAAATTTTGAGCAAATCTCATGGCAATTTCCAGTGGGTGGTGCTTGTTGTTCCTCGAGTCCTCCAAATGTATAAAAGAGGGAGATACAGGGAGATAAAAAGGACCATACAAGCTATACCATCTGACTTGGGCGAGCTGTACAAATCCCTTTTGGAGGAAGTCACCAACGACGATTTGCCTCGTACATTGAAGTTGTTCCAGTGGATATGCTTTGCGCAAGAACCGTTGTCACTAGAAGAGCTGCGAATTGCAACCGTGATCGACATGAACACACCCTACCGATCAATCAGAGAATGTCAAGAAGACGAGCAGTATGCGGACACCGATGAGGAAATAGCGAGCAGAGTTCTAGATCTCTCCAAGGGCCTGGCCGAAGTTAGGGAACACAACGGAAAGGGATTTGCGCAATTCAATCATCAATCCGTCAGCGACTATGTTCTCGAGGAAGGGTTACAGATTCTGGAGAAACCTTCATCTGGAAGCGCGACTGGTCGTGCACAGTTTCAGCTCTCAAGGTCCTGCATCAAATATATCAACATGGAGGAAATAATGACCGATCCCTTGTTGCTCACCTTGTACAAAAACCGCCGTAAAGAAAATGAGGACCTTAAAGGAAAATTTCCGTTTCTACGATACGCGGTCACATGTTGGGTTCTGCACGCGCAAAAAGTAGAGAGAGAGAGATTAACTCAGGAAGACCTTCTGTTATATTTTCATGAGCCATCAAAGAATCTAATGCAACACTGGATGGATATTGGGCGAGCTCTTGGTTCAGTACCAACATACTCTGCAGGCACGACGCTCTTACATATTGCCTCACGTTACAATCTTCACAGTGTTGTAGAAGCTCTTCTGAATCTAGACAACATCGATGCAAACCCCAAGAATGCATTGTATACGTCACCTCTTCATTATGCGGCTGAAAACGGGCATGAAGCAATTGTGAGATTGCTACTGAAGCGAAACGACATCAAGGTCAACCTCAGAGATTTCAGACGTCGAACACCGCTTTCCTACGCGTCCTGGAATGGGCATGAGACGGTGGTGAGGCTGCTGCTAGAACGAGGTGAGGTTGAGGCGGATTCTGAGGATGCAGGAGATATGACACCGCTTTGCCTTGCGGTCAAGAGCGGGCATGAGACGGTGGTGAAGCTGCTGCTAGAGCGGGATGACGTTATGGCAGATTCTATCTCTACGTCGCTTTTCCACGTGGAAGGAAATGAGGCCGTGGCGAGACTGCTGCTGCAGCAGGATAACGTTGATGCGGGCGTCAAGGATGATTATGACCAGACGCCGCTTCACATGGCGGCGTCTAAGGGGCATGAGACGGTGGTGAGGCTGCTGCTGGAGCGGAGTGATGTTGATGCGAGTTCTACTGATTATCATGGCTCTACACCGCTTAACAATGCGGCCAAACGCCGACATGAGACGGTGGTGAGACTGCTGCAGCAGCACAATCACGTGGATCTGGACTCCAAGGATGCGAAGAATCAGAGATCGCTTTCCTACGCAGTCAAAAGGGGGAATAAGATGAAGACACATATGAGATTACTTCTCAAGCAGAAAGATTCCGAGGCCATTTTCAAGGACGATCAAGGCCGAGCACTACTTTCCCATGCGGACGAGGTGGATATGACAGAGACGGTCGTAAGATTGTTGTTGGAACACAAGGATGTTGCTGCAGACCCCAAGGATGGAAAAGATCGCACGCCACTTTCCTATGCAGCCGGAGAGGGTGATAAGGCAGAGAGGGTAGCAGAGTTATTGCTGGAGCGGGAAGACGTTGATGTGAACCTCAAGGATGTGAAGGGCCGAACACCGCTTTCCTATGCAGCATCGAAGGGGGATAAGGCGAAGACGTTGGTGAGATTGCTACTGCAGCAGAATAACGTTGA
>JAABUL010005311.1_pt1 | contig 16176 bp, 2 predicted proteins | sample 5559151 | NCBI WGS metagenome assembly JAABUL01 (sample SAMN10711876, study PRJNA513368) | rock metagenome | isolation source: Antarctica rocks | place: Antarctica: Victoria Land, Pudding Butte sud | reverse complement strand
AATATTGATTTTTTAATATTTAAAAATTTAAATAGCATCTATAGGCTTATAGATGCAAATTATGCATTAATATTGATTTTTTAATATTTGAAAATTTAAATAGCATTTATAACACTTATAAATATAGCTAATGCATTATAGTAATGCATTATTATTTTCTACAATTAATTAATAATTATTTTGGATTTATAGAATTTGTCTAAAAAACTAAAAATTAAAGTTTGTTTCTAAAAATAGTAATTCTTGGCATAATGACGCAATTTTTCGATTTCTTGACAATTCGATTCGATTCCTAATATTGGAATCGAAAATCGACTCGGGTTGTGTCGATTCGTGTCCAAAATATTAGGAATCGACTCGGGTTTCGGGTCGATTCCTAGGGTTGGAACCGTCGGGTTGGGTCGGTTCCAAAAGTTGGAACCGAAACCCGATCCGACGGTCAATCTATTAACAAAGACTCTATTAAAGACTTCGATATTAATAAATAGTATTATTTTAACATAATATTTATCGAAAAATAAATAAATTTAATTTGAACAAATTTTGACGTAAAAATTTAGTTGCTAGTTGTTGAGCAATTTGTTGTTAATAACGTTAGAATTGAGTTTAACTTTAATAAACAATATTTTATTTTATAAATTAAACATAATTTTAAGCTTCTTTATTGTTTTTTTTTATAAATGCTAGTTTCTATTTTGAATTGCAACTCTTATTAAGAATATTTAGTTTTTTAATTTGCTAAAATTATTTAAATTGTTACTTAAGATATTAAAGAAATTCTTTTCTCTAAGTATTGCTAATTTGAAATTGCTAACATTATAAGTTTTAAATTTAACAAAAGCTTTATTTTTAATTTTAATTAAATTATTTTTGCAAAAGATGTTTTTATAATATAATTTATATTTTAGCTTAAAATATTTGCAATAAAGATTTAAAAACTTAATTTTATTTTTAAAAACTTAAAATTATGCTTCTACGTTTTGTTTCTAATTGCGAATAAAAATATATATATTAAAGTTACTATTATCGCAAATATTTGTATTAATATATTTAGAGAACTTAGAGATACTAATGCGATTATTTTGTTTATTAATATTATTAATAACTTATATATAAATAAAAGTTCGAATAATTGCTAAATAAAATCTTTTTATTTGTTAAAATTTAAGATTAATTTTACGAATTAATCTAATAAGTTAATTTAAAGTAATATAGTTTGTTAAAATAATATAACAACTTTAAAGTCTATAATTTAAACTTTTGTCAAATTAATGCATTTTATTAACTTCTAATATAGAAATTTTAATTATTATAAATATAAAACAATTGACGTATTAATTAAAGATTTCGATATTTTTTATAATAAATTTAAACAATATAATTTGAATAAAGTTATATTGTTTCTTATTTAAATTATTTTATTAAGCATTTAGATCTTTAAGCAAATTATTTATTGTTAAATAAAAATTAACAAATTTATTGAACAAACAATGCTTAATTTCTCTAAAAATATTGTTAATAATTTTGATAACAACAAAACTAAATTTGATTTTTTTAAAAACAAAATGTTAAAAAGCACTACTAAACTTCAAAACTAACACAATAATTTATTGTTTAAATTTTTCGAAATCTTTAATAAAGATAAAAAAATCAAAAAAGTGTTTATTGTTTTTTATGTTTTATAGCTTCGATTTAAGATTACAAACAAGATAAACGTTATTAAGTTGATCTCTTATTTATAAATTAAATTTATAAAAATAATTATATTTGTTGTTGTTGTTAAAATTGTAAGTTACGTAAGTAGACTCAATAAATGCAATTTTTTTATTTCGAAAAAAAGAAAGCTTTTGTTTTAGTTAACATACAATAACTTTAAACAAATTGCATTAAGTTAAAGCGTTGTTGCGCTCTTATTAAAAACAATATATTGTTTTGTTGCGAATACTTATTATTAATTTTGTTTAATTTAAATAAGTTTGCAAAAAGTTAATTTAAATTTTTAACTAACAAATAGAGTCGAAATTAATTTTTTTATTAATTCGAAATTTAGCAATTGTAATATTGTTTTTATAAAGCAATTAAAATTATTTTTTTACGTTATTTTTAATTATTTTTTATAAAGATTAAAACGCTTTTTGTTAATTTTTGTTAAAATTGTTAAGTTAATCAACTAGAGTGCGACGTTAATTTAATTTATTTTTGTTTTTATTTTTAATATATTTGTTACAAAATTGAGCAAAGTTGTTATTTAACAATTAATGCATTAAAGATCGAATTAATATATCTAGCAAATTTATGTTGTTAAACGAATTTAATTTAATTAGTTTATCAATTATAATTTCGTAAAAATTAAATCGAAAAAGTAACAAAAATTTGAATGTATTGTTCTTAAGTAAATTAAAGTGCTCTTCGAACTTTAAATTGTCTTTAAAATTGTTTTAATTTAATAAAGCTTTTACAAAATAATAATTGTAACAAATAACAACATTAATATTTAATTAATCTTTATTTATTAAAAGCTTCTTAAATAATTTGCGATTCTTGCTAAAACTAAATTTAACTTTGCTCTTTAAAGCTATTTTTTTGTTAATTATGTTACAAATATAAATAAAATACAAATAATATAAATGTTTGTAAAAAAAAAAAAACTTAAGATTAAATATGTTTAACATTATATAAATGTTGAAGAATTTATATTATTCGCAAGAAAAAAATTTTAATATCGAAAATAGATGTTGTTTGAAGTGTTATGCTATTGCGTAGCAAATCTTTTAGCATACAAAAACAAACGTATTGTTTAAAAATAATAATAAAATTGTATTGTAATTGTTGTTTTAATAAATCTACTAATTTTATTTTAGCAAATTTATTGATCTTATTTTAGCAAATTTACTAATTTTATTTTAGCAAACTTATTAATATTATTTTAGCAAATTTATTGAATCAAAGTTAAGACAATTTGTCGTCTTTTTAGTTTAACAAATTTACTAATCTTATTTTAGCAAATTTACTAAATCGTAATTAAGACAATTTGTCATTTATTTACTCTAGCAAGCTTACTAGAGAGTCAACGAAATTAAATATTGTTAAGTAGTACGTTGTTTAAAAGATGTTTATTGTCGCAACTTAATTACGCTTCGCAAAACATTTGTTTTAATAACTCTATATTTAGAATTTGTTTCGCAAAACAAAAAAAATATTAAATATAAATATCTTTAAGATACAATTCGTAGAGTTGTATCTAAAGAAATAGCTAATATTATGTTAGAGTTAGAGCTTTAATAACTAGTATATAGTTAATTGACGAAAATACTAGCTATGCAAAACTAACTATATACAAGAAATAAATATAAGTACTATAAGTGTCAAAGCACTAAACGTTACTCGTAATATATTCGAGACTAAAGAGCGAAAACTCGAAAAGTAATCGAAGGGCAAAGTCTATCTAGCCTAGAATCGTAACAATTTCGAATATTACTAAAATAACTCTATTTTTTGTTAATTATAGCAAGAAATTTAATTTCTTCGAAAAAAAACATATATATTTGTTAGCATAATTAGCTATTAAAAAAGTAATAATATTGAAAAAAATACACAATAATATCTTAAAAATACAGAAAAAATTAATTAAGTATTAAAATAAAAAACAAAAAACAGTATTTTAGCTAAAAAAAAAGATATAAAATATATTTTTTTACAAAAAATCTTAGAACAAAAAAGTTAAACAAAAAATTATATTATATTAAAATTGAATTGCTTTTTATTAAAAAAACTAAAAAGTTAATTAATTACAAACTTGATTTATTTAAAAATATTAAAATATTTTTAGTATTTTATATTTTATTGTTAAAATCAACAAATTTAATTATATTTTTACAAAATATTTTTAATTTTTATTTGCAAAAAAAAAAACAGTTCGAAATTGAAAAAATTCTAAAACAAAAAAAACAAAAATATCTTATTAAATCAAAAAGATATTCTATTTTAAAAAATATATAAAAATTAGAGAAAAATCTTAATTGCTGTTAGAATTTTTTAAAAAAATTCTATTAAAACAAAATATAAAAACAGTATTTTAATTTTAGTTAATCGAAAATTAAAACTATTCAAATAATATATTAAACAACAATGCAAAAATCTTTGTAACAAATTTAATAGAATATATTTTATCTATTTTTAAGTTATTAATATTTTTCTATTTTGTTATAATTATTTTTTTCTTTTTCTTTTTTAGAAAATTAAGTTTTTTTTTTAATCGACTTAGTTTAATATATGTTTTATATATTTCTTTTTTTAAACATATTTGTTCTTTGTAAATTTGTTTAATTAAAGTTAAAAAAATTGTTAAATTATAATTACAATTAGATTGTATATATTTTATATATTTTTTAGAACTATTATTTATATAATAGATTTTATTAGATATTGTACAGTTATAACAAAAACATATTGCTAGAAATATCGAATTCAGAGTATCGAGAACTTTTTTTTTTAACAAAAAAAATTTCTGATATTAATCTTTTTAGAAGATATAATAGAAAAATATTAAATTTCGAAATAAAAACTCTAAAAAAGAAAAATAGTATTACAAGCTTATTTAAGCTATATTAGTAATTTAGATTCTATTTTTTTTAAACAAATCTACTATTATATTTAATATACTTAAGAAGCAAGTATTCTAAATATAATATTTAATATACTTAATAAGTAAACAAAACAAGCAATCAATATTTTCTTAATATATAGAAAATCGAATATAACTTTTTTATAAATTGTATTTATTTTATTTTAAATTTTAATTTACTATTACAATTACTTAAGTTGCAAACTTTTATTACCAAATAATTGCTAATATTGTCTAAAGATATCTATAGATCTTTTTAATAGTATAACTATTTCTAATATCTTTGTAGAAAGTATTAGCGTAACAGTATCTTGCAAAAACAAGATTACTAATACTGTTATTTCTAAAAAAACATCTAATACTTGTTGTATATTTTGTTTTAGAAAGTCTATTTCTAAAATATAGTTAAATACTTGTTTTAAGTCGAAATTTAATACTTTATTGCAGCAGATATTTAGAAATATTTTTTGTTGTTGTCGATTTTTTTTTTTTTTTCTTGTTTCTTATAGTTTCCTTGTTTTTTATTATTAATATTATTATCTAGAAATTCAGAAAAATAGTTTAAAAACAATATATAGAATATTATTCTAGATAACAAGATTGTTGTTCTTTGTTTTAAAATTAAAACAATAATAAAAAAATTTATTGTATAAAAGTAGATAATAACAACAAGAAAGTTTCTTATAATTTAGAAACTGCAATTGCAGAATATAATAATAGATAATATATATATATTTGCTTCTATAATTTTTGTTAATTTAAAAATATTAATAGATATTTTTACAATAAATTTCTTGTTTAAATTTAATTATCTTATTGCTATATTTTCTAGTATTTTGCGTTGTTATCTAAACAATATCTTTTATAATAGACTAAATATTAAAAATATTATAAAATATATTGTTAATCTTTTCTTTGTTATTGTAATAAATATAATTGATTTTTTTAATACAAGAAGTTTTCTAAATTTGTTTTGTATCTTTAATATTTATATTTTTATTGCTTTTAACTTTGTTTTATATTTAACAATAAGATAAAATTTTTATTAAAATATTACTTTTTATTATTAATATATAATAAATATAACAAACTACAAATTTTTTGTTTTTATTAGATTGTATTATTAGAAGTTTATTACTTGTATTATTCAAATAAATTAGAATAATTTTTTATACTTAATATTGTTTTATTTTAAGATAGAATAGAAATTTATAAAAATCTCTAAAAAGCAGTTCGAGTCTCTATTATTATTAGTATTTTTGCAAAAATTATATTTTTTTGTTAGCTTTGCAAAAAATATTTTAATATTTGTATTTAATAGACTATTTACTATTATAAATAATATCTATTATTAGTAAGTTAAATATAATAAATACAGCAATAATAACAGCTGCAAATATAAGTATATCTATATATTTTATTAGAAAACTTATAATTTTAATTGCTGTTTTAATAAGATATAATATCTAACAATTTTGTTGTTATTTTTATCTTCTAATATATCTAGTTTGTTAATTTTTGTATTAAAGAGTTTTCTATATAATTTAATATTATTAGACAAGTTTAATTTGCTATTAAGTAAATCTCTATTAATAGAGAAATTGACACGAAAAGAAAGACGATTGTCGTGAACACAAAGCAAGCAAGACAACTAATTGTATAATATAATAATTAATAATCAAACTAAGAACGAATGCTAGCTAGATAAACTCTAACTAGTATAAATTCTAATTGATAGCAACTAACTAGACGATGCTCGCATCAAATACTTTTTTTTCAAAAAGCTTATAACGTTTTCGTCAACTATTCTTTCGTAGTAATTACTTTTGTCTATAATATTTTCTATCGATTCAACTATTCTATTGAGCGTTTATTCTTTATTAAACTTATTTGTTTTACTAAATATTTTCGACTTGCTAACTAATTTAACTATCAATCTTAATTCGTCGATCTTTATCGACAATAATGCGTTTTGTCTAAAGATTGTTGTATTCTTGTATTTTGATTTTTTAGTTGTCAAAAATATCTAGAGATTTAAGAAATTTTAAATAACGTTTTTTGTAGCTTGTGTTAAGAGCTTTGTTGTAAACAATCTTTAAATCGACGTTTATTAATTTAATTAAATAAGAAAGTATATCTTTTATTTAATATTGTAGTATTAAGAATTGTCTAAAAGCGCAATCTTTCTCTTTATTTTCTTTGTTAACAAAGTCTTAAATTTAAGTCAAAATAATTTTTAAATTAATCTAATTGTTGTTCGCAAGTGTTATGTTAATAGTCTTCGATATTGCTTTTTATTAAATATCTTTCTTTGCGACTTTTGTAATTTGCATATCAATTATATTACTTAAACAATTATTAATCTTTTTTGCGATAACTATATTGTAAATATTCTTTGTAGAAGTTGCAAAAGATAACAATAATTAAATTTTGTACGTCTTGTCTTTAACAAGAATCTTTTTAGCTTGTAGCTTGTCTAAAAAGTTTTGCTTTATATTGTCGAATATAACAAATAACATTAGACTAAATAAAACAACAACAAACAACTTAAATACTTTAATAACAATTCGAGCAAACAAATATATAGATATCTCGACTTTTAAAAATAACTAAGAAAGAACTTCGACTACAAAGAAAATAATTGTACTCTAATTATTAACTCTTATTTGTTCGAAGACATAACAAATAACTAGAAGAAAATTTAACAATATTTTATATTTGTATTTTTTTTACAAATTTCAATTCTATTAATAAGATATTCTTAATTTTAAGATATAAGTTGTCAATTGTCTTTATAAATATATTTCGATTGTATTGTTAAAAAAAAAATCGATAATATATATCTTAAAATTAAGTTTGTTGCTAAGTATGTTTTTAATAAATGCAATATACTATTTGTAGATATAAACTTAATTAGTTGTATTGTTTACAACAACAAAATTCAAAAACAAACAATTACTTAATATATTTTTGTTTGCATTAAACAATCTCTTCTATATACTTATTTGTAATTTGATAAGAATTTTTGTTGCAACTACGCAACAAATATTATAACAACTTAAATCTATATATATCTTAAATTAAGTTAATTTCTTATTTATTAAAACAATGTTTAACAATAGTAAATTAACAATATCTTTAATTTAATTAAGAGCGAGCTAGTTATTCTTTGTTTTAATCAACTTTTTGTAAAGTATCTTAAATATTTTTGTGTCTAACACAAAATACTTTACGCTTTTTTGTCGTCTAATATATTTTAGATTAATAGTAAACGTAATATCGATTATATAAAGAATCTAAATATTGTTTCGAAGAAACTACAAAAGATATGCAATATTTGTTTGTCTAATATTTATTATTTCGACGTTGTTATATTGTAGAAAAGTTGCGTAAATGTTCTTAAATTAATAAACAATATAGCAATTATTATTTTTGTTATTGTTGTTAATCTTTGTAAAGTTGTTGCTAATCTTTAACTTTTTTTGCATTAATTTATTGTCTTTATTAATTATATTTGACTTTTTAACTAAGTAAAATAGATTTACAAATAATATCTAGTAATTAAAATTTAACGTAAATACTAGCTTGTTATCTACAAATCTTTTAATAAAGAACAATGCAAAAGAAATTTTAATTTCTAAACTAAATAGATCTTCAAAAGATATAAAATATAATTGTAATAAATTAACAACTAAAGTAAGTAAAAGAGAGTTAAAGTATATTAATAAAGAGAAAAATACTAGATAAGATTTGTAATTGCGCTAAGTAAATAAATAATAAATAAAAGTATATTATATCGCAACTTTAAATCTAAATTTAATTGTCAAATATATAAGAACAATATATATAAAAGATATAAGTTTAACGTCTTTAATATAATCAAATATAGTTGCGAGATTTAAACAAGATTATTTGTTTTTATTTTGCAAAATCTATTTTGTCGACGTTTAACAAGAAAATTATCTTGCTTAATAGTCTATAATAAATAATTATTGTTTTGTTTGCTAAAACGTAAAAGCGATAATAAATTGCTATTTTGTTTGTTATTTTATAAAGAAAATAACGTATTGCTATTTTGTTTGTTAATTTATAAAAAGATTTAATCTTTTTCTTTTGCAATAACTTGATTATCTATTAAGTCGAGACAACAAATAATGTTCGATATAGATATATTGTGTTTGTTTTTGTATATTTGAACAAACTTTTTAAATTTGTCGAGCAAATTCTTATTGTATTAACAATCGAACTTCGAATTATATCTTTTTTATTAAATTAAGAATTTCGAAATAAGCTCTTTTTGTTTATATTTGCGCATTCGATAATTAATTAGAATTTCGATCTTATACAAGTGTCAATTTTTGTTAAACTTCTTAATTAATTCGAAATAATTTAGTGCTAAACAATTGTAAAAATTAATGTTAACTAATGCAAATTTTAAGTTTGCTATAAAGATAACTAAATAAATTCTTCAATTTTCTAGCAATTTAAGTCAATAAATTAGATTACTTTTTTTTCGAATATCTTAAATAAATTTACACGCTAAATAACGAGCTTAAGTAGTTTAATTAATAACAAACTATATCTCTTGTGCAATTGCAAAAAAGTCTTGTTTTCTATTTTAAGAGATAAAGATCGATAATGTTTATTGTAGATAAATTTAAAAATTATATTAATTTAAGCTATAAAGACTTTTGTTTTGTTAACGTTTACTATTCTTTTCTTAAACTAATTTTTGCTTTGTTTGTTTAACTTTAGTAGTAATATCGAGTCTTATATTTTAAAACTTATAATAAATTTGTTGAGCAAAAGCTTAATTAATAAATTAAAAAGATTGTTAAGTCTTGCTCTTAATATAGAAAGAAAAACAATTTAATTAAAACTCGAATTGTTAATTATTATATATCGAAGCGCGATTTTGATTGTTTAATTAATTTGTTTGCTCTAGTTGTTTGTTTGCGAATAGTAGACAATTAAGATTAACAAATTAATTTTAAGCTTTTTAAAAATCGTCTTTTAAAACTTAGAAAAAAAATTTCGATTGCAATTATAAATAAATGCTCTTAATATATTTTAATTTGCGAGTTTGTTAACTAGTATTGTTGCTTAATCTTCTACAATATAAATAGTCTTTTCTAGAAAAATAATACTTTTCTTTAAGAATTTGCAAGTAACAAATATAACAAAATTTATATTTTGTATACTTGATAATGCTAGAATAAAGTCGAAACTTACTATATAAAAAAGTACTAAAAAACTAATAATTAAATTAAGATTGTTATACAATTAATGTTGCTTAATTTAATATATGTTATATTAACAATAATAAACTATATATTGCTTTAGTTGCTTAGTTAACTTTTAAAAATAAAAGTTTGTCGTAATTGTCTTGTATATTCTTAAGAAGTTTGCGTAATAATTATTGTTATAAATTTGTTCGAAAATTTCTTTTTCGAACTTTTTAAACAAGTATAGACACTTTCTTTGCGCATAATTAATAAAATAGATAAGTTTGTTGTTTAACGCAAGTTAAATTTCGAAAGACATAAGAGTTTTTTACAAAAATTTTAAGATTTCAATTTATTTAATAAAGTAATTGTAGACGTTAATAAAACGTGTTCGAAAGTCGATACTTATCTTAATAAAATAAGTATAAAAAGAAATTGCTTTGTTTGCTATATTTTATACAACAATATTCTTCTTCTCTTTAGTTGTTTGCTTAATTAGTCTATTTATAGCATTTGTTTCAATATTAATTTTAACAATTATCTTTGTCTTATTATAAAAGACGTTAATATTGTCAAAAATATCTTACTTGTTGTTTAGCTTTTTCTTTTTTGTTAAGACAACAAATGTTAATAAAGCGTCTTAAACAATATTGAGTCTACTTAAACAATAACAAATATCTAAAGTAAATTGCAACAAATATTAAGAGACTCTAATTAATTTTAAATTCAACTTGTCGATTAACAAAAACAATAGAGTAATTTATTTAACAATTCTTGTTGTTGTTAAGTAAGTTATATAGATTACAATAAATTATCTAAAAGCTTCGATAAAATATTGAGTTTTTTTAATTGTTTAAATTAAAGCAACAATCTTTAATTTAATAAGTCAATAATAAGATTTAATTATAATAAGTATCTTTAACAAAAATAAAATATATTAAATATTTATCTTTCTAAAATTGTTTAATATTGAATTGTTTTTAATATAATATATTTCGACGTTAAAGTTGCGCTTCTTTGTTATATCTAAATTAATATAAAAACGTTAATTATTATTAAAGTAAATTAAGAAGTTAAGAGTTGTCAAAGTATATTAAAGCTAAATGTAGAATTCTCTTAATATTAATAAGTTTTCGATAAATATTGTTCTAGTATATGTTTTGCGTTTTTGATTGTTTAGAGTCGAAACTTTTTTCAACAATTGCATTTTTTTGTTTTAAAGAGTATTGATTTTCTATATATATTACGCAATCTTATTTCGTTAATAGTTAAAAGGATCAAAATAGATTTCGAAAACTTTTAGATTTTTTAAAAATTTAATTATTTTAACAATAACTATTCGCTTCTTAATTATAAATAAATCAAAAACATTTATTTTTTATCTTAACAATATAATGCTTAAATAATTTAAAAAAATCTTTTTTAAACTTAAGATAACTTAAAGTTCGATAAATTTGAGAAAAAGTTAACTAAAATAATTTAAATACTAAACAAACGTTTTAAAAAAAATTGTAATATTGTTGATATAAACGCGTACAAATTTTCGAAATTCTCGCAATTGTTTGTTTATTATTTGCTATATATACGCTAAAGAGTTTTTAAATCTTATAATAACTATTTGTAATTTTTCTTTTTCTTAATAACTAATAAGAGAGAATTTATATCTATTTGTTATAATTACTAAAAACTAGAAGAAAAAAGCTAAGTTGTTTATTAAACTAATGTAATTTCAATCTCTTATATAGACAATAACGTTACTTTGTATCGAAATAAAATAATTATTTATAATAACAAATTTATTAAGTTCTCTAATATTTGTTACAACTTGTAACTTTCTTTTAAGCTTGTTTAATTTATTAACAATGCGTCAAATAACAAACACTAAAAACTCAAAAGAAGTAAGCTTTCTTAATTAATTTATTTTGCTCTATTAATAAAGTTTGTTAAATTTCTTTTCGACTACTTATTTATCTTAAACGTCTAATAGATAAATCTTATAAACAATATAAAAAGCGTTTATTGAATTCTAGTTCTTTGTAAAAGAGACTATTATTTAGTTGTTTTTCAATAGATTGATTGTTTTTTTATTATCGATTTATAGATCGACAAACTTAATAATTAACGTCTAAAGAGAACTAATTTTATTTAAAGATTTGTATATATAAACGTTGTTTAACAATAGACTGACCGCGTCGGGTCGAGTCGATTCCTAATATTGGAATCGAAAAGTCGATTCAATTCCTAGGATCGAAATCGACGATTTGAATCGATTTCTAGGGTTGAAATCGAAATTCGACCCAAAAAAATCGACCCAAATCGTCAAGACTATTTAAATAATTATATTATAATTATTAATAGTTAATATGTAGTCAATATATATTTTATAATATTTAATTATCTAAATTATAATAATGCATTACTACTTTTTAAAAACAAAATAATTAAATCGCATCTATAGAATCTATAGAGTCTATAGATACAAATATTGCATTTTGTTAATAAATTGCATCTATAAGGTCTATAGGGTCTATAGATGCAAATATTGCATTTTATTAATAAATTGCATCTATAAGATCTATAGAGCCTATAGATGCAAATATTGCATTTTATTTTAATAAAATATTTTGTTCTAAAATTAGTAATTCTTGGCATAATAACGTTATATTTGGTTTCTTGACAATTCGATTCGATTTCAAATGTTGAAATCGAGAATTGAGTCGAGTCAAATTGATTCGATTTTAAAATAATAGGAATCGAATTAAGTTTCGAGTCGATTCCTAGGGTTAAAATCGATGGGTCGGGTCGATTCCAATATTTGAAACCGAAACTCGATTCGACGGTCAGTCTAGATATAAACAAGTCAATATTTTTTTAATAAATAGCGATATATCTCAATTCTTAAAAATAAGAGTATTAAAAGCTTTATAGTTAATATATATACAAAAATTGTTGTTTAACTTTTTTACTAATAGTATTAAGACAATATACGACAAAGTAGTTAATTTAATAAAGTTTTTTTTAGCATATTATTAATATATTCTTTAATTACAATAGCTTGTTCTCTAAATAAATTGTATATTTTTGAATAAATAATATAGTTTTTTCTACTAAATTAATATAATAATTAATATCTCGATATAATAATAATTTGTTTGTTTGTTAAGAATCTTATCTATCTACTTATAAATAAAGCTTTCTAAATAATTAATTTTTAAGTTTCTTTTGTATAATAAGAGATTTTTGTAATTTATAAAAGAAATTCTTATAATTTTTAATTGTGATTGCAATAATATTTGCAATAATTAAATAAACTATTGTATAAAAATTTAACTTCTTTAATTAATTTAATATAACAAAATATTTTAATTATATAGAGATAACTTAATTTACTAGATTCTTAGCAATTTATAAATAGATATAGACAAAGATTTCTACAATATTTCATTCTATATTAACGTTTTATTTTCTCGCTCAATTTTATAATATATTTCTAGAACTCTCTAAGCTTTCTAAGTTCTCTAAAAAAGTTTAGAGTTAAAATTAGATTATATAATTAACTAAAATAATCTAAATAGACAAAATTCGTATTTTTAGAAATTTTTTTTTTTTAAAAATTCGACAAATTAAAACAATTTTAATTGAATTTATTTTTAAAAAGTTTTAATATTTAAAATTTATTATTGCGTTCGATAGTTGCATAGTTGCGTTAACATTAATATTAAAATTTTATAAATTGCAAATTTGATCGATTCGAACAAAGTTTACTTGAAGAGCAAGTCTTAATGATTCGAATATTTTATATATATATTAAAGACAACAACAACGTCTCTAGATAAATAAGTACAATACTATTAGATAAAACAAAAAAAATCTAATTATTTTTTAAAAGTTTAATATTTTGTTAAGAGACGTTTGCAAAAACTTATTTCGTTTTTTGTTATTAGCGTTTTTTAACTTATAATTGTAATTTTTAACAAAGTTTTGAGCGTTCGAATAGTCGCAAACATCGAAATTAGAGTACAGTAATTTTTACGTGCTCAATTCTGTTCAGCTTTGCTAGCTTGCTCAAAGCAGCTCAAAGCTCTCAAAAAAATCGTCGATATATTAACAACATTAATAATAGTCGAGTTTATTTTATTTTATTAGTTGTTACAATAACTAATAAATTGTATCTTAGACAATATAGCTAATAATATTCTAAATTATAAATAATAGTTTAATACTTATAGAATATTTGCAAATTGTATTGTTCGAATCAAAATTTATCTAAAATTATATTAAATTTTTCTAGAATAATAAATAAGTATTAAATATGTTTTTTATAATTATTAAACTTAATATAAATATTAAATATATAAGTAACATTTAGTACTTATTTGTTATTAATTAGAGATAAGCAAATAAATCTTTTTAAGAATATCTTAAGTATTTTATTTTGTTTAAAAAAATATTTATTTGCAATTTTTTTTGTATCGACTTCTATATTTGTTAATTTAATAATTTTAATATCTTTTTTAATATAATAATTATACTTTAAAATTCGAATTAATATTCAATTGTAGTTTAAATTTCTTCTTAAAATAACAAAAAAAATTAATTATAGCAATAAAGATTTTCTTTTTTGATTCTTTTAATTAAGCAATTGTCTTAAATATTTCGATTAATTTCGATCTTTAATTATTACTTTTTTTAGAAACAATTGTTTTTTCGATTTAGATTTAGATTTGAAGATTTGATTTTTATTATTGTTGTTAATATAATATTTATAATCGATTGCTGCAAGTTTTACTTTAAAAGCTTTTAATTTAGTAATGATTTATTTTACAATTAAATGCGAGAAGTTCTTGCAAAACGTTATATTATTATTAGAACAATATCTCTTTTAAATATATCGAAAACATTTTTTTTCTTTTATTAATTATTCGATTATATATTAAGAATATTAATAGTTTCGATTCGCAATTAATACGCAATAGATAAATAACTTAATATTTGTAATAAATTTAAAAAGTATAGAAAAGATATTTGTTTGTTGTTTAAAATCTTTATTGTTATTAAAGAAACAATTAGTATCTTTAAAATTGTTATATTATCTTATATTTAAATTGTATTAACAAAGATACTATATATAGTTTTGTAGAACAACAAAATATATTTTATTAATAACTTTTTATTGTAGATAATTAATAATAGTTTGTTGCAATTTGAAATTTTTATAATGTTTACTAAACATTAAATAGCGTTACAATAGCAATAAAACAAACAAAAAATTTGTCGAAGATTTTATTTTTCTTAGTAGCGTTTATATTTAGCTTTGAATTTTAAATTTAAGCTTTTGTTTTGTTTATAGAATTATATTTTTTATATAAATAATTTAGATTACTTAACATTTCAATTCGATTTTTACAATATATAAATTAGCAAAGAATATTATAGAACGCGCTTTTATAATTTAGAATGCAATCTTATTATAATAATTATATATATATTCGATTTTGTCTTATATTTTAGAATAAATAAAGATATTAACTCTTAATTTTATATAGAGATATTCTTTTTATTGTTTGTACTTCTTAACATTGTTAATATTTTAAAAATTCTTTATATTAAGATATTTTTTGTTATTTTTTGCAAACAAGCTATAAGTAGTTAATAATATTATTTAATAAAGTTTGAATATTAATTTCTAATTTAAATTCACTATTTTTTTTTTCTTGTTTAAGTTGTAATAATGTGCAAAGAATTAAAAGTATATAATTAAAGCAACAACATTAGTTGTCTTTAAATACTATATCTTATTTCTTAGCTTTGTTATATCTTTCTTTGTTTAACAATTTAGATCTTAATATTAATTTTTAGAGTTATAAAGATGTTTAGCTTTTATATTTTATTATTGTAAATACTAATTTATTTCGTTTATATTAATAACAACTCTAGTTAATTTCTTATCTTTTTATCGATATTTTAACTTAAATATAATATTCTCTTTTTTAATAAATATGTTTAATTCTTGCAATCTTTTGATTGTTTAATATAACAAATCTTAAAACGCTCTTTATCTTTGCGCGAATTACTTAGTCGATTAAATAGTTAGAATATAATTTTAGTTAAAAATACTAATGCAAAATATTGTTTGCAGTTTAACAAAAAAATAGATATTTAAATTTTCTTATTTTTTAAAATAATACAATTAAGAGAATTAAATAAGTTGGAAATATTAATTATATTAGTATATCTAATTATAGAAGAATTTCGTCTAATAGCTAGTATAATTAGCTATCGAATTGTTAATACTAAAAATAAATTTAATTGTCTTAATTGTTCGAA
>JAABUL010005310.1_pt1 | contig 16180 bp, 10 predicted proteins | sample 5559151 | NCBI WGS metagenome assembly JAABUL01 (sample SAMN10711876, study PRJNA513368) | rock metagenome | isolation source: Antarctica rocks | place: Antarctica: Victoria Land, Pudding Butte sud | reverse complement strand
ATAATTTATTATAGTATTTTTTTATATATTTCTTAATTTTGTTAATAAATATCTAAAGTTTTTCTTTTTTTATTAAAAATTTCTTTGTATTATCTCGAAATATTTATAATATAATATTTAACTTATACTTGTTTGCTAATAATAATTTATTTCTATTAATTTTAAATATATTATAATTAAATTTTTTTTTGTTTTATAATTGCTTTGTATAACGATTCAAATATTATAGTAATTGCGTTGTTTAAATTGACTTTATGCTTTCGCATTATCTTAGTGCAAATACTACGAGAAAGATTATATTACGAGAATCTAATATATTTATTAACTTGATTAAATTAAATAAGCTTCGAGGAAATAGCTTTAAATTGTCGACTATATTTACGAATATTATTCGACTCTATTTTTGGCACGTCTTTCAAAGACTTTAGGAAAGCACAAAAGTTAATTTTCTAATTTGAATTCTTATCTTTATATTTCTTTTTTAACTTACTTATTATTTCAAACTTCTTTTTATTTGTTTAGACAACAATAGATTTGATAAAGTTCTCTATAAGTTTGTTGCAATATTAAGACAATTCAGTAATCTTATGCTAAAAAATAATTCTATACTTATTACAAAGATTCAAAAATTAATTTAAAAAGTTAATAATATTGAGTTTATTAGAATGCGATACTTCTAGCGTTCTTAAAAAAGACATAAAAATTACGTAGTAATAGAGTTCTACAATTTCTATAAAATTATAAAGTAAGCTTGTTGTTAACGTAAATACGTCGAAAGAAAGCTTTGCGATTTTTTTATTATTCTAAGACATCGTTTTTAAGAAAATAGCTTAATAATAGATAGTAAAAGTAACAACTACTAAATTAAAAAGACTAATAATAATAATTAATTTAAAGAATAATGTTTTTAATTTGCAAATCTCTTTCTTTTCTTTGCAAAAATATCGAAAAAAGATTTTCTTTTTTTTTCTTAACTTTGCGTTGTTTTTTTGTTTATTGCTTTTCTATTTTTTTAACTATTTATAAGTAGACGTTCTTAATCTATTGTTTTTTTTAGTTAGTTGTCAATTTACTATTAACGAATATTTTTGCGTTAAAAATCTACTTCAATTTCTATCAAAAAAAGAGTTCAAATAGCATTTTCGTTTTTGAGCAAATAGATTAATTATATTGCTAAAAGGTTTTTTTTAATAACGTTATTTTAGTTAGCGAGCAATTTATTGTTTTAACAATAAATACTAGTCGCAATTTCGATAAAACATTTTGATTTTTAAATTTATAACTCTTATTGTTATTCTTAATACTTTAACTTTGTTTTTTCTTTTTTTGCTTTTTAATTTAATAATATCTTAATTTCTAAGTTGTTAATTTTGTGTTTTTGATTTTTGAAGTTTTTAATTCTAGTAGTTTGTCCAAGTTAATTTGTCTCTTATACTCTTTTTTTTGTGTTTTTAAATTTTTGAATTTCTAAATTTCTAAGACTATTTTTAAAGATATATTGACAACTTGTTGTTTTAATATTTGTTGTTGTAACTAACTTCTTGCGTTAAGTTTTAATATAATAAGATAAAAATAGAATTCTAGTTAGTAGACAACTATAACAACAAAGACTTATCGCGATGTATATATAAATTGCACTATACAATCTAATAGTGTATTTTGTAGCTAAAATTCTAAGATCTAAGTAGAAGAGATCGCATATGTATTGCAAATAGATCGCTAATACTAATAGCAAACATTCTTAAGTTCATAGTCTAATATTATCTAATTACTCGAGTACAACATAATATTTGAATTTAATAGCAAATTTTTTTACATATTTTAAAGTCGCAATTTAAGAATTACTTATTTAATAAAAAATTAACATTAAATATCGATTCGATATATATTAGATAAAAATCTTAAAACGTTTTCTTTAATACAACAATATACAAAGATATTATTTAGAAAAGACAAACGTCAAATATTAATTCGACATATATTAAATAAAAATTCTAAAATGTCTTCTTTAATACAACAATATATAGAGACATTATTTAAAAAAGACGAACGTTAAATATCGATTCGACATATATTAAATAAAAATCTTAAAATGTCTTCTTTAATACAATAATATGTAGAAACATTATTTAGAAAAGACAAACGTCAAGCATTAACTTAGTATATATTTGATAAAAATCTTAAAACGTCTTCTTTAATACGACAATATATAAAGACATTATTTAGAAAAGATAAACATTAAGTATTAACTCGATATATATTGTTGTTTAACTCGAATAAATATAAATTAAATTTAAACTTTATAAACAATATATTAAAATTAAACAAAAAATATAAAGCAACATTATTAAAATATTAAATTAAAAATTAAATGCGAAAACAACGCATACAACGTATACGTCAAAAACGTAACAAATTTTTTTAAAAAAAAAGAAAAAACTAACAAAAAAAGTTGTTAAATTAAAGAAATTCGATATTATTAACAATACAAAGAATATTTTAAATGTAATTTTATTATAAGTAAATTAACAACATCTATTAAGCAATTAAAACAATAACAAAGATAAATTAATTTATAAATTTATATCTTTGTTTTATAAATATTGTATAATATTAATAATTTAAAAGCTTTTGTTTAAATTCGAAAGACTACGTATAAATTTAATATATATTAAGTTTATGTTAAATATTAATTTAAAAAAAGATTTATTACTTTATTAAAAGATTTAAAATTAAAAAAAAACAATTGAAGACAAAATTATATATAAGATATTTGTATTATTTGTGAAACTAACAAGTACAATAACGCAACAAATTATTATAATTGTTTATTTAACTTTATTTTATAAAAAATAATATCTAAAATAAAAAAAATAAGTATAAAATTAAAATAGTAAATAAGATAAATATATAGCAAACGTAGACAAAATATAGACTTAACATATATTTAAATATAGTTAAAAAAAATATGATTTAAGATTAAAGAAAGTATAAAGAGATTTTATGTTAAATATAAATTGTACTTTATTTTAAATTAATTTACAAAAGAATTTTTTTTATTAAAATATAGTTATCGTAGCAATTACGCAAAAGCAAAGTATATAATAAGTATTAATTTACTTTATTAGATCGAAGTTAAAAAGACAAATACTTAATTGTTTATATTGTATATATTAGACACAATTAAAAGCACACAATTAGTTAAAACAAATTAGAGTATTATGCACAATATATATTAAGTCTAAGATTTAATTAAACAATTTTAAAAGCTTTTTATTGTTAATTTATCTTAATTTATGCTTAATATATATATAATATATACAATAAAAAACAATCTAATCTTTGTCTTTCTTAGTTGTAAATATAACAATAATTTTCGCAATAATTGTATTAATTAAGCATAAACTTAGTATAATTTTAATATAAATAAAAAAATAATCGTATTAATTTTTGTTGTTAACAAAAATAAATTTATTTAAAAAAAAATTAATTATATATAAACTTAGCATAAATATATTATAAATATAATATAAAATTGTAAATAATATTTTGTTTTTTTTATTATTAAAATATTAATTAAAATGCAAGTATTTATTAAGTATAAAATTAATATAATTTTAATATAATAAATTAGCAAATAAAACTTGCTCTTGTTCGAATTAAGAAAAATATTATAATTCTTTTTTGTGTATATAATAAATATAAGTGTAATATATATAAGTTTTAAACTTTTTTATTAGAGTCGATTATTGCATTTAATTTTTTATTATTACAAACAATTTTTTTTGTTAATTATGCATATATTAAATATAAATAAAACATAAATCTTTAAAGATTTTTAAAATTTTAAACGTATTATTATTACAAGATTTCTTTGCTTCTTTACGTTTCTTTGATGCTAATATATATTTAATATAAATTGAATTTAAAGTATAATTAAATAATTTACTCGAAGATTTGATATCTATAATAAATATATCAATTTGCGCATAATTTAAATATATATTAAATATAAATTAATATAATAAAATATATAAAAAGAAGTTTTTCGATTAAAATATTAATATAATACTAAGAATAAATTAACGTAAATTTAGTATATTTTAAAACTAAACTAAAAGCATGCTTCTGGCAAGCATTCTTTAAATTAAAAAACAAATATTCGAAAAAAAACAATAAATAATAATTAATTAATAACTTTAAAAGTTATATTAATGCGAATTTGATATTAATTAAATTTATACGTAATTAATGCGTTGTCGAAGTCTTAAATTACAAGATAAGCATTTATATATATAGTATAAAAATAAAAAAAATAAGAGATAAATTAAATATATAATAAGCATAAAATAAGTTTATTTTGCGATAAAAGTGTGTGTCGAAAATAATTGCAAATTCTTAATTATAACAATTGTTCTATATAAGCTTAATATATATTTAATATTAATTTAGTTTACGCAATATACTTTATATTGTTTATATATTAATAAACAATTATATTAATTATATATTTATATTTATATAAAACATAAATTTAATTTAAGCAAAATAGATAAAAGTTATATTTTAATTTTGTAAAATAATGTTACGCTGCTATCTAGGCGACTAGAGTATCAGAATAGATTGATACTGTTGAAGAGATCTGTAGACGTCTTCAGGCAATGCAAACAATTACTTGATAACAAGAGTTTGCAGCTTGTATCAATAATAGAGAGTAACTTGATAGATAAATTGAACACAATCTATAAAGAAGTTGTGTTTTAGAAGATCTATATACTAAAGAAGATTCTTCTTGCTCGTTTTGCTCGCTGTCGAGTATGTCGAGCTCTGCTCGCTCTGCTCGCCGTCGAGCATATCGAGCTCGCCCACTAGTATATCGAGCTCGCCTACTAGCGTGTCGAGCAATGCTCGCCTGCCAAGCCGTCGAGCATGCAGGTAACCGTGCTATATGCTACAGACTACTCTGTAGGGTATATACCAGCTGTAACGAGCTAGAGTCGTAACAAATAATTTGTATTTTGTTATTTTTTAAATTTAATTTAAAGTTTTACAATATTAAATTAGCATAAATTAAACATATATTAAGTGTAAAAAAAATATATACTTTTTCTTAAAATAACGTATATTTAAAAAAAAAAAATTGTGTTTAGATTTGCAATTGTATATACTTAACGTATATATTGTATATAATTAATTAAAATATTTATTTATTTGCTTTAATATAATACGTTCTTTAATAATAATGTAACTTAATTTTAATTTTAACTTAATATATATTAAATATAAATAAAATTACAATTATATATATAAATAATTAGCGATTAAGAGCAATAAAAGTTACTTTATATATTTGATTAATTAACATTATTGTACAATTATATTTGCTAATGCTTAATATATGCAAAATTGTAATTAAATTTATACAATTTATATATTTGTATTAAAGAAAACAATTTAAGTCTTAAGATTTAATACAATTAATAATATTTAATATATATTAAACTTAAATTAAATCTATATATAGATTACTTATTATTTTTTAAAAATTTAATAATAAATATTATTAATACTTAGTATAAATTAAGTTGCAACAAAAAATGTCTTTTTACTAAATTTATTATTTACTTAGTTAAATTTTATATGCGTTAAATATAGACTTAATATATATTTAATATAAAATTGTGCTATAATTAAATGTTTACGTTTAGTTACAAAATTTAAATTTAAATTAAAAAAAAATTCTTAAGTATGTAATTAATATATGTTAGACAAAAGCGTCGCATATGCTATACTTATTATAATAATACTTTAAAGAAAACAAGTTTTATGCGTTTATTATATTAAGATTGTTGTAATATACTTTAACGTTAACAAACTAAATTGCGACAATATTTATATTAAATATATATTGAAATAATAAAAGCAATAAAATTAAAAAATATGCTAGATTTATGTTATAAATTTATTGATAAAATTAGAAGCATATATTACAATAATACAAATAATTAAAAAAGATAAAAATAAAAGACGCAACAATTGTACTTTAATTTTACAAAATACACTAAAAACTTAACGCACAATTTGTGCAATTTTATTTATTTTTAATATATGCTATAGCAATGCTAAATTTATATTTAAATTGCATCTTGTATAAGTGTGTCGAAATTACGCATTTAAGATCAAAATAATAGTTTTTCTTTTAATAATTATAAACTATGTTAAACATATATTTAGCTTATTTTAAGTTTTAGAAATCGAACAAAATTATAATTATTTAATGTATTAAAATAATCAATTTATATATTTAGTATATGTTAGATGTATATATTTTCTTTTAACGCATCTTTAAACTTTTAATTTTTTTGCTTAATTTAGTACAATTTACGTGAAACATAAACTCTATATAAACAAAGCTTATTCTAAGTGCAAATTTTTCACTTGAAATAAGCTTTAGAATAACAAGATTATAGATTTAGCATATATTTGATGTATACAACTTGCAATGAGAGCGCCTTTTCAAACTTATAATTTTCGTTTTATTTAGCACGCCCTATGTTGAGCATAGGCTAAGCATGAACAGAGCTTACCTCAAATGGGAATTCCCATTCGAGATGAGCTCGTCCCGGGTGGGAAATCTGCACTCGGGATGAGCTATATGCCCAACACAAAGCAAGTAACTAACCACAGCCTTCGGCAATCGACACCACAAACCCAGGGCGTTCATTCGTCGGGACGTGAAGACTGGAGGACATGGGCTGCCAGGGTGACTCGGTCACGTACTCTCATGCTCGCGATCCCAGCGCCGCAAGTGTGATGAACTTCTCAACCGCCAGCCTGGGAACGCTAGACTGCGATGCAGCTCGCGCTTTTCTATATCTGCGAATCCGTCCTGCGACAGGGCGCTTGGGTTTCTCTTTATACGGGGCTGCTATATTTCAGGAGATGGGTGGTGCGGCTGTGAATGTCTGTAGACTGGGTACATGCAGTGCTCATGCAAGGGACCATTAGTGTTGTGTAACGCGAAAACTCTTCGGCATGTCATCGCCAACTGATACGGTATCGTCGTACGTTTGTTCTAGGTAGCTAATGATTATTTCATCCTGGGCTCCAAACCGAGCATAGACCGCTGCACCTCTGGTGCTATCTCGGACCATGCCTTCTCCCTGGAAAGGTCGGTGGGGATATCTCGTACCTAGTGATGATAATTATAGATTCAAATTGACCCACTTCTTGTGTATTCCACTGGCTACTTCGAAATCGCGCTCACAGCTCAACGGTGCCCGCCAACGGCTTATGAGGGATCCGATCACCAGTAAGATCCCGACCGAAGCATTCATCTGGCCAGATACACAGAGGCTCACGTTAGGCGAGCTATCGCTTCAGTCTGACGGCGAAGTTTCAAAAGCCAAAAGCCTCCTAGAAGGTCTCGACCTTGACAACATGCTGGACGAGCTGCGCAGTGGCAACGAACGTCGACAGAGTTTTGGCACATTACATAACCTGGGTGATTCTCACACAGTCCAACCGATGAGCGTCTCGATCAAGGGATTTGATCGCTCGGAATATGTCTATGCAAGACTAAACGCTGCAATCATTGACACTGAAAGCATCCTATCTAGGTTTTTTCAGACGATCCAACGCCGTTTCTTGGAGGCTGGTCTCATTAAGCTGACTCCGGCAAAGCCGTTGAACGAAAGCCGCCCTCTGCGTATGACTGTAATAGACACCGGAAGAATTTTAACAACGACTCCAAGCGAGAAACATCATCTCCTGAAATATATGCCCAAAGGAAAGGTCCTATACAAGACTCTACGCCCTGACGTTGCCGGACTACGCACAAAATACCAAGATTTCACATGGGCGAGCGATATTCAACTGGAGAAGTTGTCAATTCGTGAACTGGGGCTTCTGAACTTCAAGCGTGGGCTATCACACGTTGGTAAAGGACATCGTGAGATTGCTTGTGTCGCTTTACCTAGTGCAAAGCAACCAGAACTGAGCGCAGTCATGGACGACGTCACTTACACGCAAGTGGAAAAGAAAAACAAAGTTGATCCAGATGTTGTTTATGATGTCACTTCACGATAACCGATCTTTTCAGACTGCAAGTCTCTCGAAAAAGGCAACAGCTGGAAAAATTTACAAGACTGAGCCCAATGCTGTCTACGAAGGCTCTTGACGATGATTTGCTCTTTTCGATATGCTATCTCGGCTGGGGCTACAACAGCCTGCCGTGGTCCAGTTTTATAACGGGCCGGAACTATTTCGCTTATTGTCCATTGATCTAGTAATCATCTTCTACACTACGCGTGACTATCACAGAGTCATTTTTGTTGCTCTGGCTGAGCGCGTGCATGGGTGTTCAACCCGAAGACGCTATCCTTCGCCAAAGCCAGGTTCATTTGATGGTTCACAGAGCTAGGAATACGGGTCGAGATCAAGCGTACCGGAGTTCGTCTATGAGTGATCGATTAGAAGACCTCGAGCTATCTCAAAGTGAGATTGATCATATGGTTTAGAGAGCGAAGAAGAAGGGCGAAGATTGAGCAACAGCGACCCGGGAACGGTTCAAATGAACACAGTCTCGGTTCGATACGACGTACTTCTAGAACCAACAATTCTTTGGCGCCCATTCTTAGTCAATCCCGCAACTTATATGAACATCTGGAGGCGTCGTCGCTAAACCATCGTCTTCGATGATTGGCCCACCAATCTCGGAGGACATATCCCCAGCCATCGGGTCAAATGAGAAGAACGAAATCATCCAGAACAAGCTACGCATTTGAGCTGCGTCCTCCAGCTATTGTCTAGCGGATCACTCATCTCGAGCAGCGGTTTAATTGGCATTCATCGTGATGGACCCCCTCAATGCCGTCGGTTTGGTGACTGCTATCGTACGGTTCGTTAAATTCAGCACACAGTTGGGACTAGGAAACTTGGAATAGTACTCATCTCTCGACGAATGCTTTTGTGGCGTATCTCGAGCTTGCGTCTGTCGCTACCGACATATGTCAACTTAATGATAAGCTTACGATTGTAACGTCTTCCAGTGGAAACAGGAAGTCGCTACAGCTTGTGACCAGACCACCGGAGAGTTGCTGGCTGCTCTTGACGACAAAAAGGTCCAAGGTCCTGATAAAGAATGGCAAAACTTCCAGAATGCATTGGCTACAGCTTGGGACAAGGACAAGGTAGCCGGTCTTGAGAAGTAGCTTAACAGGCTGCGAAGCCAAATAAACGAAGGTCTCGTCATCATGATGAAGAATCACCATGCTGCCCTGCAAAGTTCCTAGGCAGACTCTGGATTTGGTGAGCAGCAGGCTATAGTCTACACCACGTTGACCAGGCTCGCCAGCGAAAACTTTACTATGTTGTTGTTGCTATAACCGTAGCGAATGGGTAAAGCCCGCACATAACAGCTCCCAATTCGATGCTCTGAAAGAAGGCCGAGCACCAGCCGTCTCGGGCGGTCGTCCATGTTCATAGTCCATCCCTAGTCAAACCTATTCATCTAGGAACCAAGAGCACTCACAATAGAAATCATCAGTATCCCACTCGCCAATGAGCTATGCCAGAGGTGAACAGGCGGCACGAGGAACCAACGCAGGCGACCCACTCATCACGATGCCACTTTTCCCAGTAGAATCACAAAGTGCAAATCTCGTCGCAGATCCATCGCAGAGACAAGAGCCAGTAGATAGCTCCAGTGCTTCAATTGAAAGAGCGATTGCCAATTTCGAAGATCTTACATCTGGAACAGCCAACCGCAGTAGCGTTTACCGCCAACAGACCAGCTTCGGTGTGAGTTCTTCCGCCGTGTGGAAGACCACCCTCGAAAGAGCGTCAACGTACAACTCGAATTTTTATATCACAACCAGCAAATTGGACCAACCGCCTATACCCTCATCTATCAACAGCTGACTCACAGCGCATCATCCTCCTAGAATCATTTCAAATCTCTATGATATGGGAACCTAAACTCAAGGGGGACACACTGGCTCTCAATAGGCACGTATCACCAAGGAAACCTAGCAACACTCAGCCACCTTTTGACATAATGCGCGGCGACGACTTTGCCTTAAGAAAATGGGGTCCTACATGAACTTTAAGGCTCTCCAGAGTGTTTTGTTTGCCAAAGCTACGATCCGCCTGAATGATGTATTCTAAATGATAGCTACAAAGATTCTATGCCATATCTTCGCAAATTGTGGCAGGCCAGGCTTCTATCCTACAGACTTCCTCATACTGGCGTTTCGTAACACAAATCGCATGGTGCACTTCTCGGAGAATAACCGACCTAAAATACCAATATCCCAAGGCCTCTGCAAACCCTGTTCGTCGACGTCCCGCTCGAAGCGAACGCAAATGCTTCCACTCCTTCCTCTTTCATCCCTAGCAAAGTAGCTTGTCCACTCCATCAGAACCTCTTCCCACACAGTTCTCCCCTCAATGCCAGTCAACATCGCACCCACTCTTGCCAACGCATGGAACAGAGCGTATCTGTTCCTATACAAAAGACAAAGTATGTTCCAACACTAACAGATCACACACCATCAAACCCCTCACCAAAATCCCCCCTCCATTCTTCAGCTTCGTCCCTCCTTCCCCTCCCCCTTTCCCCTTCCCGCTCCCATTAACGTCTCCCCTTTGCCACAGACGCCACAGACGCCCTTCTGAGTTCTCGAAAGAACACTCGCATGGGAGGGGAAAGGGTGGCCTGGCTCTCTTCCGCGACTTAGTACAACGAACTATGAATCATCTGAAATGGGATCTGCAAGGGAGAATCTGCGGTTGGGCTAGGAGCGGAGTTTGGTAGTATGGGCGTACGGCTTCTAGAGCTGGTTGACTCCTGACCATAGCACGGGTCACATATCTCTGCCGTGTGTCCTGATGCTATACACGCATCACATTTCACAAGCTTCCGGCACAAGCATATCTGACCGTGATTTACCAAATCGAACCGTAGCAAAAAGCATCAACGCCCTCCCGCAGCCTCTCCCTCATCCCTCCCTATCCCTCTCCACTTCCTCCCTACGCCCAGAGTCAAAAGAAAGCACACCACCCAATATACATATTACACAGCCTCCACGGATCCCTCGCCTGCTCCACCATCACCTGGACATACCCCTCCACCCCCAACGGCACGCTCTCCCCCAGCAGCAACCCCCTAACCTTACTCCTCACACTTTCGAGCACCCCCTCAGGCGTATCCGGCACCAGCAGCTCCCTACTGGTCTTCTTCTTCTTCCCGATAAAATCCGTCGTCGGATCATACACGAACGTCTCCAAGATCGTCATCAGCGTATCCTCATGCTGTCGCAGGATCATGAGTGTCAGTTCCGCGGATTTGCGGAAGGGGCCGTCGATGCCGTACGCGCCGAAGGCGTCGACCATGTTGTGGGTCAGGCGGAAGGGGACGAGCTCGGGCTTCTCGAAGGTGAGGCCCTTGTCGAAGAGGCAGTTGAAGTCGACGTGGAAGGTGCCGCCGGTGGTTTCTTCGAAGAGGATGTTCTCGCCGTGGCGGTCGCCGAGGCCGAGGACGTGGCCGACGATGGACATGACGGCGCAGGAGCGGGTGTAGCGCAGGCGGGCGGCGAACCAGGCCGAGGGCTCGGGAAACTGGTCGATGAACCATTCGTGGAAGGCAGGGGGGAACTTGGAGAGGATGCGGTTGGTGAAGACGGGTGTTTTGGAGGGGGAGGAGGACGCTTCGTTGAGGAGGGTGCGGAGCTCGTTGTAGTTGATGGGGATGTTTTTTTGCTTGTAGAGGTTGAGGAGGATGTCGCGGAGGGTTTTGAGGTTGTCGATCCATTCGATGAGGCCGCATTCTTCGTTAAGAGGGGTGACGGCGTAGGTTTTGATGTAGAGGCGCCGCTTGCTGGATTCGGCGTCTTTCTTCAGGGACCGGTTGATCATGGCGTTGAATTCCATAAGCCGCTGGTCTTTGCGCAGGTCGTCTTTGGGTTTGCAGAGCAAGGCGTAGACGTGCCCATCAGACCCGCGGATGCTGATCCGGCGAGGTTTTTGAAGAGAATTCAGGACTAGAACGTCGTCGAGGAAACTGGAAATCGTGATGATTTCTTTGGAGAAGGCCTTGTGTGCTTTCATCCTGACATTGTCGGTCACAGTCGGCAGGCTAGCTGTTAAAGTGGATTCGAGCGGTATGACTATCTTGCACGGCGCGCTCTTATGGTTGAAACCGAGGTCCTTGGTGATGCTGACATTGCTCGACTTTCCCTTGAGCTCTCCTTCGCACACCTTCAATAATTGATCTGACAGCTTCTGGCTCTGGGCTATCAGTGCTCGGAGGTCAAGGGAGTCGCTTCTCGCCTTCTTCGCGTGTTCCATGAGCTTGCTCATGCACGTATGGCCTCTTGCTGCTCGATCTCGAGAGGACGACTTCACCACGGCGAGCAAAGTCCATAATGCTTGCTGGGGGTGTTGGCTGACGACTTTGACCACGATGTCGACAAGATGTGAATAGACGGTCTGATGTGGATGACATATGCGAGCAACGATCTGTGAAAGCGCTGTATAGAACACGAACGCTGGCAACCTGTCAATGTACTTCTTGAGCTGAGTGTGGATGGCTGTCAACATCTTGCGTCGTTGAGCGGTGATATGACTCCGGAAACTCTCGTCGTTCCCGTAGACTGGGTCCAGGGGTTGTTCGGCTTCAGAACCAAGCTCGAGCCACAGCGTTAAAATTCGAGGTAGAGTCTGGTGCATATACTTGGCACCCATGGACATCGCTCTGAGATAATTTTCAATAACTAGCTTGGCAGTCTCGCCAGTAATGAAGGTTTGAGCCTGCTTCGCTGGAGGTTTGGATTTTTCCGACTCTAGCAGCTTGTTGTAATGCTTGCCAAGGTAGTAGTGACCCTTTTCCCATTTAGAGTAGCAAGCCACTGCCGCCCGATATTGCTGTATGATCGCATCCGATTGCGTCTGGCCGGCATGGTCGATCCATTTAGCGAGTAACAAATGAGCTCTTGCGGTGAGCAGATTCTGCTGCGACGCTTTATTCGTGTCCGTAGGAACCATAGAATCCTCTGGCTGGACGAAGTTATGAGATCTGAATACATTTGCTGCGATGGCCCCTTCTAAGCTTCGGATGGCTTTGCGGTGCTGCTCTTCTCGCCAGAGCAGACGAGAATGTTCTAGAGTGACAGATTCATCGTCAAGGTGGGAAGCATGCAACACAGCATTGAAAGCTTGATGAGTGCGACTGGCTTTACGTGCCAATTTGGCGCTAGTCAACCATGCAGATGAGATGTCCATGTACGTGATATCCTTGCGTCTACTACAATTAGCTTAGCTTACAAAGTAACGATGCTAAGGGCTTACTTTGAGAGCTGCATAGCTGCTCTCCTAATGCCTAGCAGATATTGTTTGTCGGAAAGGAACGCACCCATCGCGCCTAAGCGTTGATTCAGGGTCGACATCATTATCGCCTTCTCCGGCACCATTCCAGGCGCCAATCCACTCAACAGCTCGATCTCGGTTGTTGCGTGTAACTTAAGCATTGCGTCATGGCATGTTTGCAGACATATGGTATTGGACTTTGTGAGATTCTTCGCAGTATCCTGGCGAAGGATATGTAACGCGTTACGAAAACGCTCGCCGTCTCCATCCTCGAGTGCTAACAGTGCTCTTCCGACGCCGACGTTGAAGTCTCCAGGCGCGGCGTCCTGATATTTCTCGAGATGGTCTTTTAAGTGCTCCCAATTTCCGGTCGCCCAAGCTGCCTCGGCAGCAAAAGGCAAAGCCATGCTAGAGCTGGCTTGAGACCGCTCAAAGGCATCAACCTGGTTTAGTAGCACATCTTTAAGGGTCAGCAAATGCCGGCATCATATCAGAATAAGCCCACACGACTCACCGTGCTGTCCTGACTCCTTGAGACTGATAAGCAGGTTGTATTGCACACTGACATCGTTTGGACTCTCACTCAACAACATCTCATACCAGCTCTGGGCCGCCGTCCAACGGCCGGCTTTCCGATGCTCGAGAACTTGCTGATCGATGTTCAGCACTTGCAGATTAGCCGAGATGCCCTCTATGCCATCAGGTTCATCTATCTGATTATAAATGTCCTGAAGCCTCTCGTAGAGAGGCCCAAAATCGGGTTTTTCCCGTTTGGCATTAGCCGTCTCCTTTTGCTGTCGAATGTAATCTTCCCAATGGAACAATGCCCGGGCATACGATTTGCACTCTACGGCACGGCGGGAGATAACCTCGGCAGGTATCATCAAATTGAGAACCCTGTCGACGCTCTCAATCTGTGCGACGGCCATCTCAATGTCGGCCTCCAATGTGGAATGGGGACCTCGCGAGGTTGCGCTTTTGGCATTGGTGTCCTTTTTCTTTTCTTGCATCCACCGTGACAGATAATCGAGTATTTGAAACACATTCTATGTTAGGTCAGCACGTAAAGGTCGCCAATGACAGTGGCCCGTACCTGACTACACAAGATGAGGTTGTCTCTGGCAGTGACATCATTCTCAGGCAAGGGATGACTGAGGACATGTTGCAGTTCTGTTTCGATAGCGGCGACTTGCTGAGCGGTACCGCCTACAATAACATTGAGCGCGGCAAACGGTAGAAGGAATGTTGGAATAGAGATATCTTGAAAGCGAACAATTCTGCTGAGAACCGGAAACAAGACCCGGGCATTTTCTCCTGCACAGTTCCTTAGAAGATCGTAGGCCAGAGCACGAAGCCATTGTGCGTGTGTCATGGTCGACCTGTACAGCGGGAACGAACAGGTTGGCTGCTGGACGGCTGGGGTGATACAGTATTTCGAAGTAAGGAACGGTGTCAGGGTATTCCTGACGGACTCAGGAAGCTCCATCCACCTATGGTAATTGGCACTGTAGTGCGAGTCGCGAGACCGAACGGTCACAGATTTGTCGAACTCTGCGAACATCAGTAGTTCCTGCATAGCATAGGCTAGAAACCCTTGAGCTCGCGGGTTAGTAGTCGATAGGAACACCTTCACAAGTATTTCGCGTAGGAAGAATACGATGAACTCCTTGGTCTCCTCTGCTTTTGTGAAATTTGAAAGTACAAGCATCTCCCGTTGCTCCAACGTCGCCTCGATTCGCGTCGGATCTAAACATCCGATGAGACCCAAACATTGTGCGGCGAGGACGGGGATGACTGTACTGGAATCCTTGAAATGGATTGATGTATCAAGTACTGAGCGAACAAGCTGCGAAACAACTGCGTCCGGTTGTTCCCGAACAGCTGCCTCGTGAATGAAATTCTGGTGCTCCTTCAAGTAGAGCTCAAGTTCAATTAGAGCCCTGGTGACCACGATAGTGTTCTCATTGCTGCATCGTTGTATGAACGCCTGGAAGTGTGGTTTAACATCCATTTGAGCTTTGACCTTGCTGACTTCATCCTCGAACTTCGTCATCAATGGGATGTTCGCAAGTGATGGTATAGTACTTGCGGCATCGCGAATCATTCCGGGGTAGGCTTTGAACAATACACTGATCATATCGTGTGCTTGCGCTTGGGTATGTTCATCAAAAGAGTTCCAATGATGGGCGATTATTGCAAAAGTAGGGTCAACGAGTGGTCCAACTTCATCCTCACCCAGTATCCCAATCATAACCGCCCATGCGGCGAAAGCTTGATTGCACAGATCCTGGTTTTCAATGGCAGATTGCAGACATGCAGAAATCTACCTCCGAGATAAGCATCAATAGACCAAGGATGGCTTGGGCCAGTACCTGTGGTAAACCATTGCTGATGTAATTTTTTGCAAGCTTAAGCATCTCTCTTACGGCGCCTAGACATCGCAGCTTCTCCGATATCGACTGCGAGTCTCTTCCGTCATTTATGACATCCGAAAGATTGGCCATGATGCCTAGAACATGATCCTCGAAAAACGGACCTACTACATCGGTCTTCCGAGCTGTACCTCGAGAAGAACCCTGTCTAGCGTGGGTCACGCTGGCGAGGAATCGAAGGGCTTGATGAGCCTGCAAGGGAAGGTCAGTCAAATCAGAATCCCAGATCGCAACCAGTCTCACCTTTTGCTTGCCTGAATCGTCTTCATCTGTGGCGGCTTTCAAAAGCTCGGCTGCTGTCAAAGGCTGTTCAGCTTTCAGCAGGTCCGTGTAATGAATCTTGGCAAACTCAGGCGATATGTTGGAAAACAAGGCCATGATCA
>JAABUL010005309.1_pt1 | contig 16180 bp, 24 predicted proteins | sample 5559151 | NCBI WGS metagenome assembly JAABUL01 (sample SAMN10711876, study PRJNA513368) | rock metagenome | isolation source: Antarctica rocks | place: Antarctica: Victoria Land, Pudding Butte sud | reverse complement strand
ATACTGCACTGTCGACTGCCAAGCATGTGTGCACGCAATGCGGAGGCAGAAGCGGCCAAAGCGACACATCCTGAGAGGGAGCATGCGACTTGGGGAAGCCAGGCCCGATGACAGCTAGACTTTCAGTTCTGCCCGGCTTCCCTAATGCCTTGCTCCCAGCATAGCGCAACAGCAGGAGTGGAGCACCTGCTCTGAGGCATGGCGCCCGCAGTTCGCCTGCGGGGGCGCGCCGCCGAGCGTGTCGCGCGCCGCCGGTACAGCACTGCTGCCTTCTGCGCCGCCTCCGCTGCCGCCATAGTGCTGGCGCAGGCCCAAGTCCTGGGACTGCTGCGGCCTGGCCTGGGCGTCCGCTTCTGCACCGTCGCAACCCGTAGCCGCCGCCGCTGGCGGCAGTGGTACTTCCCCAGCAGAATCGCGCTGCCTGCCGCTGCCAGAGCGGGCCGCTGTCCTGGCACGCGCCGCTGTTGCCGCTGCAAAGGCGCGCTGCACATCCGTGCTGCTGCTGGGAGGGCGGCCGCCGTCCGATCGTGTGCCGCCGCGCCAGCAGGAGGCGTCGTGGCTGCCGCCGCCGCCGCCGCCGCCGCCGCCGCGCCGCCGTTCCTGCTGCAGCAGCTCCTGCAGCTGTGCCACCTTGGCCTCCAGGTGCTCCACGTACTGCTCCCGCCGTGCATCCTGCAGCATGCCAGATGTACTTTTGTACAAACGCCTCGTTTTTGAGGACATGACCGCAAAGCTGGTGATTTAGTTTTCCCCCCGTCTTACCGCGGCTGCCGGCACGGACGCTGGCAGTCAGGCCACATATGTGTTGCAACGTAGGAACGACCAGCTGACCAGGCGGTGCAGCCGTGTTCACAGCGAGCGGTGCAGGGCTGCGTGGCGCGCAACAAGCGCCGCCTGATGCTGACTGACACCGCCGCCACCCCTGGTGCCCTAAACCCTAAATCCCACTCCCATACCAGTCCAGGTTCGTTCGCACCTGCATCGCCCCAGGTGGACTAAACCCTAACCCACCTGCAGGCCGATGTCGACGCCAAGGCGGGAGGCAGCGGAGTCCTGCCGCACGCTGCCGTGCTGGGAGCTGTCGCCGACGGAGGAGGCAGCGGAGGGCGCCGCCGCCAGGCGCGGCAGGTCGCCGCTGGACAGCCGGCCTGCAAACGAAGGATGGAAACTGCTGGATGTGTGCACAAGCCTGGTCGCCCAAACAGGTTCATGACAGGGGGGTCGCCGTCGCCAGGCGGGGCAGGTCGCCGCTGGACAGCCGGCCTGCGAGTTTGGAAGGAGAGAAAGACACCGTATCAAGCGCCTGATAGGAGGGCTTGATAGGAGGGCCTGATAGGAGGGCCTGATAGGAGGGCGCTGTCCCCAGGCGCGTCAGGTCGCCGCCGGACAGCCGGCCTGTGAGGCAGGGAGCACGCAGTCAATGTGCGCGAAGCCTGATCGGTGACCAGACGGGCGGCGTCAACGCCGCTGAGCAGCCCGCCTGCCAGGCAGCACAGGCAAAGCTCGGAGTCACCTCTTAATCCGGTAAGGCGGACGACGCCGTCGCCAGGTGCGGCAGGTCGCCACAGGACAGCCGGCCCGCCTCATGGCAGCTTCTGATCAGCTCAGGGCACATGACTTTTGCGGCTTGACGAACGAGAAACGGCAAGGCTTGTGCAGGCTGAAGCCCAGTGCTTGTCCTTGTTCAGTGTTGATCGCGGAATGCCTGTCCCGTGCCTCACCGGCTACTGGCCGGTGTCCGTCACTCCATCAGCATGGGGCAGCAACTCAGCAGCACAACGCTCTGGCGCTCTGCAGGAGGCTTGCACCAGGAACCCTAGAGCGCTTGGGACGCACCTGTGGCGCCGCCAGGCTCGGACACGCGACGAGCGCCCAGAAAGGCGATGCCGTTGAGTGCGGGGCGGCGGGAGGCCACGGCCTTCCAGGCGCCGCCGCCGCCGCCGGCGGACGCGTCGCCGCCCTTCGCGTCCAGCGACGTGTGACGCCGCGGCTTGCGGCGGCCGCTGGCCGCGCCTGCCGCTGCCGTCTGCCCCGCGGCCGCGCCGCTGCCGCTGCTGTCGCGCATGGACACCGCATTGCGAGCGTACTGCCAGATGGTGGCGGGCTTGGTGGAGCTCTGGCGCGTCGACAAGTCCGCGGCCGGCGCTCTCACCGGCGTCGGCGTCGACTGCCGCGAGTCCGCATCAAAGCCTGGGTTGGAAGAAGAAGAATAGTTGCCCGGCAGGGCTGGGAGATTGGACGCCACGATCCAGCAAGGCTGCAGCCGAGCTCAAAAGTGTGGCAGCTGATGTGATGGCCACAGAGCAGGCCGCATCTGCATGGAGACTCGCCACCCCCGTGGAGCCTGCGGCAGGCAGCAATTATGCAGCCCAGCAGCGCGGGTTTGCCATGGGTGCTGGGGAGGTCCGCCTTGACGGCGTAGTGTGTAGGCCTTTGCTGCCGCTGGTATCGTACAGATCGCAGAGAACCCGGACAAGACCCTTCCTCCCGGTTGTCAAACTTCCTCCCGATAGGATTGGACACTGGTCCTTAAACCCTAAACTTTACACCCCACCTGGCGGCCGGTCCATGGAGTCGCGTGGCAGCGCCGATGCCGACGCTGACAGCGGCAGCCCGGCGCTGGGGGCGCCGAAGGGGTCGCGGCTGCCGCCGCCGGCAGTCGGCGGCACCTCGATGGACAGTCCAGGGTCGCGGCGCTTCGACCAGGAGCCCAGCATTCGGCGGTCGGCGCCGAGGGAAGCCGCCGCTGCGCCCACCTCGTGCTGGCAAACCGCCAGCGTGTGGTCCCCGCCGCATGCGACCTGGGAGGGGATTATCGTAGCTTCAAAATCCCGCAACAGCTTTACAATCCCGCAACAATGCACTGTGAGGAGAAACCCGCAGAGAAACCCGCAGCGAGCTCATACCTTGCAAAGAGTGAGCAACACCATCACTTTGGGGTTCCTGCCGCACGCGACCTGGCGGAGTTGGTGTCCGGTACGATGACATACCGTGGCATGGCCAACTGGCGGATCCCTCGACGGATCACTTCGAAGCAGTGATTCCTTTGGAAGCGCATCTGCGTCTGCAGTACCTGGAGGATGTGGCGGCCTTTGAGTCCGCCGCTGACGATGCGCGGCACAACAGAGTCCACCGCCGCGCCTGAGCCCAGCTGCCCCTGCCCGCCGCGTCCCCAGGCCAGCACCACCCGCGTCGGCGCCGGCGGCGGCGCAGCCAGCCCGCTGCTGGGCCGCCGCAGCTGTGGCTCGCTCGGGGCCGCGAGCACGCACACGTGCTGCCCCCCGGCCGCCAGACGCTCGACCGCATAGGACGCCAGCGCGCCGCCCACCTGCGGCAGGTCATGCAGGTTTGATGTGACGTCACTGCGTTTGTGGACATGATATAGTACACAGTTTGACATCTAGACCATGAGCTGCCGGGTGCTGCGGAGATATGGAGTTCGGCACGATTCTGCGGTTGGCCACAAGCAGCGGGCGCATTGCCACAGCGGGATGGGCAGAGAGGACAGGGCGTATAAGCTCTGGGAAGCCATGGACGTGCTCATGCCTCACGACCCGTTCCACGTGCAGCATGCATGAAGAGGGCTCGGCAGCATGCACGAGGCGCACCCATTCGGGGGACAGAGCGCCCTCCCACTTGGCCTTGCCAGACGCGCCGGTGCTCCCCATCTGGAAGACACGGCCGTCGGCTGTGAGCGCGACGGTGAAGGCGGCGCCCGCCGCCGCCTGGCGCACCGGCAGCCCCTCGAGGCCTCCGCCCACCCTGCAGCAAGGGCTGTCGGTTTCAGAGGTGTCACAAGTGTCAGCAACAGCGAAGGTCAGAGATGTGTTCTCACATGCCAGCCGCTGCCCAACGCAGCAACAGCACCGCGCGTCCTGCACCGCAAAGGATATCGACAAGACTCTAGAATGCCATCACAATCACAACAGCATGGTGTCCGCCAGGCGCACCGGCACCGTCGCCCACCCTGCCGCTCATGGAACCACAGCACAGTCCACAACATATACGATTCCGTAACACGGGCTCTGAAGGCGCCGCCGGCCGCCAGCTTGCTGCCCACCCTGCAGCATGGCATCATCAAGAGTCATGCGAGACATTGGAGCATATGGTGCAGGTCGAGGGCAGTGCAAGGTTGGTGTTGCAGGGCTGCCGGCTGTAAGGCACCTGACCCAGATGCTGCGTTGAACTGTGCCAGCGCACAGCAATAAACCCTATGGCGGTGCTGAGCTGCGAGAGCCGCCTGCAGCCACACGCACGGCTGGCGGTCCGGGGTTTATATTCGCAAGCGGCACACAGCATTTTGATATTCCCCCGCTATCGCACGTCGTTGAGCATTGCTTCACGCGATGCTGAAGCCCCTGTCACCGGCTGTGAACTGACCATGGTCAAGGAGCCGCTGCTCCTCGGAAAACCAACTGTTGCGTCCTGATGTGAGCTCCACTACACAGAGCCGCCACACAGAGCCAAGCTCTCGAGGCACCTGGTGGGTGTGGCGCGGCCGGCTTCGTCGCCGGTGCCCAGCGCGCCACGGTGTGTGTCCCGCTTGCCGGCAAAGCAGCCGCCCCACGTGTACAGGCGTCCGCACGCGGCGGCTGGCACGCCTGTGGAGCACGCAGACAAAAGACGAAGCTGGGAATGGGGTGCGCTGAGAGAAGGTACTCGTGTGGTGCTGGGAGTTCACTGAGACCAACCCTACACTCGCAGGCGACAGACAAACGCGCCCCCCAGCATGTGCGTCCCCCGGCATGCTCATGCCACAATTGCAGCCGTCCATCCTGCTCCCGGCGCTGCAGCCAGAAGTCTCCCATCAGTCGCCGGTCCCCTGTGCTTTGATGCTCCTGCTCAGCAGGCGCGGCGCCCACCCGTCTTGCCGGCCGGCGCCTGCGCCGGCGTGAAGTGCCCCGCGTCACCGGGCGAGCTGCCGCGCTCGCGTTCGCACGCCACCGCGGCGGTGTGCCACGTCCCGCACGCCACGCCCAGCACCTGCGGCGCCAGGGTTTAGGGTTTAGGATTTAGGGGGCGCGCGCACTCAGCCGACCGCGCCAGGAGCAGGGCTCCGGCAGGGGTCCAGCAGAGTGGGCATTCCTAGAACCAGGGCTCAGCGCCCGGCCGTGCCTCGGCATGACACGGCAGTCTGCATTCCCAGCTCACAGTGGCGGCACCACCTCGTCGGCGCAGGCTTTTGGTTCGTTATGACGGTCATGCCTAAGCAGCTTGGATGAGGCAGCTTGGCTGTCGACAGGTCACCTGGAGGCTGGATAATGCCGCGACGCGACGTGGCAGGGCGCACGCTGTGCTGTCGCCATGGCCCAGCTTGCCGCCAAAGCCGTCGCCCCAGGTGAATAGCTGCCCGCCCGCAGTGGCCGCTGCCATGTGGAAGGCGCCGCACGACACCTTGCGTGGGGGGAATGCAGTGTGTTGGTGCAGGAAAACGATGCCGAAGGGCGAGTGGCTGCTGAAAACGATCCCTGCAGAACCCGCAGGAGGCTTCTGGCTCCAGCCGCGCTCAGAGCCGCGCTCGGAACGGCACAGCCACTCGAAGTCCGGGTCCTCAGTCCTCAGCCTGGCAACCCCTGGCTCTAGTGCATGCAGCAGGTTTGTCGTCCAGGGCGCAGCAGAGGATACCAGCAGGGGTGAAACATCAGAGTGGGCACAGATTCAGCGTGCGGGCAGCTAGATGACGGTGCGCGGATCAAGCATCGGGCGCACGAACATGTGGCTGCACACATGACTTCACACAATTGGTTGCACGGAAGGGGTTTAGGGTTAGGTTTAAACCCTAAACCCTAAACCCTAAAAGCCCCGGCACACCTGGGCAACCACATGATGTGCGAGCAGGCCGCCGACCTGGCGGGGGATGTACTGGCGGGAAGGGTGCTCGTAGCCCAGGTGACCCGCCGCGCCGTCGCCCCACGTGTACAGGCTTCCTTCCTGAGCAACAGGGGTATTCAGATGACCTGTTGAGGCTGCGCTTCAGGCTCGATACATGCCCACCTCTGCGCAAGGCGAGTGTGGAGCCGGCACCGGCTCAGCATCGTAAGCGGTGCCAGGCAGCGAGTGCCGCCGGAGGTTCGCCTGGGTTTAGGGTTTAGGGTTTTAGCGTCGCTGTCTTGCAGGCAAAGCAGGGTGGCGGCACCTGGGAGATGACGGCGGACGCGGAATCGGAGCACTTAACGGCCGTCGCGGCGGCGCCCCACAGCGTGTGCACCCGCTGCGGCGTGCCGGCGGTCGCGCCATGGCCGTGCCCCAGCCGCGCGCCGCCGCCGTCGCCCCACGTGTACAGCTCCCCGCCATGCGTCAGCATCCCCGCGTGGCCGCGCCCCACCGCCACCTGTGCCCAACGTAAATGCGGCTCGGAGATCAGGATCGGCTCGTGCAGTTCTGCACTGCCAGAGTTTTCGACGCTCTCAAGTGTACAACTCCCCTCCGTGCGTCAGCAGGCCACGCAGCGTGCGCCCCACCTCCATCTGCAAACGGACAAGGCAAGAGTTCACATTGAAGTGCAACGCGGCTTGCCGTTCGCATGTTTCGGATATTTGGCACAGATTGGCAGAAGCAACCGAAATCAGCCCTCGCAGGCCTCTTTTGCAGCCGACTTCTCAAGCCTCCTCAAAACAAACTTCTGAAGCCTTTTGTTGTTCTAAAGGACAATTTCACCAAATCACGAAAGAAACAGCAGGGCTCCAAGACCCATGACCCGCGCGCACAGGTGTGTGTGTTAGGGTTTAGGGTTTGTATAGTTGCCCTCCAGGGCGACAGCGAGAACTGAACCTTGCCGATCTCTCTCCTGGACCATGTGGCAGCTCGGTTCAACCTGTGAGATCCCTGCACAAGGAACGAAATCCCCACCGAGCGTTTGTCCAGGTGCGTGGAGTGGAGTCGTCCACCCAGCACCGGCGACGGCGAGTGCTACTCACGGAACCGTTGTAATATTCTCGAGCAATTTCCAGGCTTGCCGCCATATGATATCAGTGAAATCGCCCACCGAGCGGACGTCCAGGTGCGTGGAATCGTCCACCAGCACCGGCGAAAGCGAGTGCTGCCACGGCGACGCAGCGGCACCGGCAGCCGTGCCGCCCGCCGCCACCGCCGTGGAGCCCCACACATAGCAGTCGCCCGGCACGTGTCCGCCGCGGCCGCTGCCACTGGCAGTGCCGGACGCCGCCCGCCACTGCGGCAGCAGTCCAGAGCGCAGGGTGGTGCAGATTCGCAAGCTGGTGGAGTTCAGGGGTGTCAAGGCAACGCGCGGGCCAGGGAGGGAGGCATGCACAAGCTCTGCAGGCGTCGCTGCAGTGTTTCTACTACACACGTGTTTACATCCGCTGCCACAGCAGTTGCTGCAGGGGCCCCGCTCTCACCGGGCCGCCACCGCTGTGCGAGGCGGCGCTGTCCGGCACGGCGGCCGCCTGCGGCGACGGCAGCTCCTGGGCGCCAGCTGGCGCTGCTGCGGCCGCTGCCGCCGCCGAGAACTCTGGGCCGAGGGGTCCGGTGCGGCCCGCCGCTGCCGCCGCCGCCTTCTGCGCCGCCTGCCGCGTGGAAGAGTCCGCCGAGGGCGCCACCGCTGGTCCCGCCCGCGTGTGCAGGTGCTCGAACAGTGTCTGCATGCAGGGTTTAGGGTTTAGCCACAGCTGCCACGTCAGGCGCTGCCACGCTCAAGCCAGCGTGTGCTCTGACGCAGAGCCCAGGGCTGCGCTTTGCATGCACACGCGCTTGCCCGCCGGCGACTCCGCTCGGCTGCTGCTCCTTGTCACGGCAGCTGCACCGCCCAGTCACTCAGGAGCGGCGCTGCCAAAACAGCCCCAACGGCCCCACCTGGATGCCGAAGTACCAGTACTCGAAGTCGCGCTGCGTCTCGCACGTCAGGTCCAGCGTGCGAAGCGCGCCGTCCTCTTCATACACTAGCGAGAAGGACAGGTGGGCGCGCGCCGGCTCCGCGTGCCGCGCAAACACATCCGTCACCTGCCCGTGGATCAGCTGCGGGCAGAGACAGGGGCGCAGTCAGCGCTCAGGTGCATCCTCAAGATGGCATGCAGTTTCCAGGGTTGGGTTGTCCCTGGGTGGCTTGAGCGACGTGCAGCCGATGCCGTGCTTGAGCCGGCATCGCAATCGACAATGCTAGTGCGGCGGACGAGGGACGGCGGGTTCAGAGCAGCAGCTCCGCATTGGCTAGCGGCGGCAAGCGAAAACATGCATGCAGGATATCACGGTGAGCAATGCAGGAGGTCCAGCGGCGGGTGGCGCACGTCTTTGACGTCCTGGATGCTGATGCTGCGGTTGCGGTTGTCCTTCGACATCCACGTGAGGCGCGTGTCATTCTCCGTGACGTGGAACAGGTGCACCTGCGGCGGGCAGAGACGCCTCACGTTGGTGCACATGTGTGCGCCACCGTTTTCGAGAGCATAGATCTTCAGCATGCACCTTGCACATGATGCCCTGCACCATCCTAAAGCCTTGCCGCATGCTCAGCGCGGCGCAGGCAGGCTGACGCGCGGCTGGCTGGCTGTCACAGCGGCAGGCTGGCAGCTTGACAAGCAGGTCGCACCTTGGGCTTGCCCTGCCGCCCATGCTTCCACAAATTGGCGCCCTGCGGCAAGCACACATGGTTGAGGTGAGACAGTCGCCGGCTCGTGTACGCAATCTCTTATAACCTGACATGAGCAGGACTTCCAGTAGCTTTGCATGATCGCAGCAGCTCACCTTTCGCAGCGCGGTCAGAAGCTCCTCGAGCGGCCGGCGGGTGAGTGGCTGGGCGCGCTCGCCGCTGCTGTTGCCCAGCTGGGGGACCCACTGCTGCGCAGCGCCTGCGTGCTGCTGCGGGGCCATCTGCTGCGGTCACGGATCCCCAGTCGCCAGCGCAGGGCAGCGGACATGCACCTGCGATAAGGCAGCACGTGGCGAGCTTGCGAGGATGGCCATCTTCCTTTCACCTTCGCTTTCCGGCGCAGCGAGGCAGGCTCCCAGCGGCACTTCATGCAGTTGTGTTCCATCCCGGGACTCTTGCTGGTACCGTTCGGAGCATCGCTGCGCGCCAAGGGGCGTGTGCTCCTCAGGTCAACAGCAGCCCAGACTGGCAGGCTTTGGCCTCTGCGACCGGTACAGCACTATTGAGCTGCACGAGAGGCTTCGTACATTGCAAATGCGTGATCGCTACCGAATCATGTGGGCAAGAGGCCGAGTACGAAGCTGGCACGAAGACTGCAAAGGCCGCTGAGCGACACAGCCAACTAGTGGAAGCACCACATAAGCCGAGCGGCAACAAAACCTATCAGAGTAAAGTTTCTCCTTGAGATTGGACCGGGCTGCTGTGCTTCATTGCCAAGGCCTGCTGAGCGCCACCTGGAGCGCGCTGCTATCAAAGGTAGCCACAGGGCACGCATTGCGCTAAGCACCCCTAGCATCAGCTAGGAATGATTAAGCGTAATCACTCCTACATCACTCGAGGAATAAGCTGGGTTATACTAAGGGTGATTAAGTGTCATCAATTGATCAACCCTAGTTGTACCGACACTAGATATGCCTAATAGAATCCCGCTGGCACTCAGTTTTTCCTCAATTCTTCATGCATCAGTTTATTAGAGTTCGCTCAGTTTATCAGAGTTCGCTCAGTTGGCAGAGTCCAGGATCAGAGTTCATGCTCAGCGGTGTACAGTTCGTACTCCGAGCAACGAAGCCATTCAGAAGGAGTACTACGAGAGCTCGAAACTGGCGACGTGTTCTTTTCAGCCTTACTGGCCGGAGAGAAAACTGCGCATCTGCGTGACGGGTGCAGGCGGTGAGTGGTCGACCTCTTTGGCTGCTTTAAACAACGCGCTTTCAGAACCTACCCCTGATGTGTATCGAGACTCCTTCCTTTCGATTACAATGCATGTGCACCGTGTGTTCAACTAACATCAAAAACCGCATGCATTCATAGCAAAGGTGGCATTTTAGTTCGGCGGCGGTGCTGGCACGGTGCCGTGCCACTGGACAGTGCGCCTGGTTCTGGCGTCAACTCACTACTCAGTGATCCACTGACGGTTTCGCACTACTGCTACAGGCTTCATTGCCAGTCACTTGGTGAAACCGCTGAAAACAGAGGTGCGTGTTTTGCGCTTGTGGTTGCGAAACAGGTGGCCAGCTGTTTTCCCCCATGGCACTGGTGTCCAATCTTCTGAGCGGTGCCTGCAGCCTTACACGGCCTCTTTCTTTCTCAAACTCACGACTTGAATGGTTACACACAGGCGCACTACGTCATCGGAGTGGATTGGAAGCGAAACAAGCACATGCCGGTGCAGCCACAGCCTCCTGTGCCGTATGGTGTCAGCTCGGTCGAACAGCGTAGCAGCGGACCTGCAAGTGCCAATTTTTACTGCAAGGGACGAAGGCAATGGAACCTCATATCAGCCGTCCCGGGCAAGATGTGTCGGTGTCATGGTTCAGGGCTGTACCGCCATTCAGCCCTGGTCACGAGCGACACCCATGCACCTGGGTGCACTCTGCAGGTTCTTCTACACATCGAGCGCATGCATCTATCCAGGGGGCAAGCAACTCAACACCACGGTGGAGGGCGGCGGCCTCAGGGAGTCTGACGCCTGGCCCGCGCAGGTGGGCCGCTCCATCTTGTCTCTGTTTGGTCATGACGCCTAAGTATAAGGCACGTCCACACGGCCTGGTACTGCACGTTCGATACAACGCCTGCTGTCCAACGCATACGCGAGCCGGCTGGCGCATGGCTCGTACTGTGCTCACAATGTATGCTGATGCCTTAGTACACTCCTGGTGTTCAACAGCCGCAGGATGCGTACGGCCTGGAGAAGCTGGCCAGCGAGGAGATCGGCATGCACCACGAGAAAGACTTTGGCATCGCTGTGCGCGTCGCGCGCTTCCACAACATCTACGGTGAGTAGCGGATGGCGCGTGCAGCATGAGGAAAGCGCTCTGCTCGCCTGACCTGCGGCTACGCGGCAACTTCCTTCTCTGAAAAGCAGGCGGCCTCCAGCCTTGTATGGCTATCACGAAACCTGCGCCCTTTGCTCGATCGCAGGCCCGTATGGGACGTGGAAGGGCGGGCGGGAGAAGGCGCCGGCGGCGTTCTGCCGCAAGGTGCTGACCAGCCCGGAGGATATCGAGATGTGGGCGACGGCCTGCAGACGCGCTCCTTCACCTTCATCGACGACTGCGTGCAGGGCATCCTCCGCATCACCAAGTCCGACTTCAAGGAGGTGCGTGTGTCTGGCTTTTGAGTCGGCGGCGTTGCTTTTGCTGCACCAATTGCCAGAAGCGACGGAGTCCTACGCGAAAGGCACTCTGCGCATCACGAAGTTCAACTTCAGGAGGGCCGACCTGACTACCGTCATGCTGCTCGCATGACATTGCGACCTGACTAGCACAGCTGCCACAGCCACGGAAGGATCTGTATCCCTTCCCTCCGCAACCTGCCAGCAAATGCGCAACTTGCTGCAGCAATTGGACTGGCTGTCGTGTGGCTTCTGATCCATATCGTCACACCGCCACCGCTGACTTCAGCCCCTCGTTATGCAGCCGCTTAACCTTGGCGGCACGGAGATGGTGTCCATAAATTCGACGAAAAGTTGCCAATCAACTTGCTTGGCGTGGCAAGCACACCCCGGTGCGCCCTGCAGCTGGTGCCGCCGTGCGCCGAAAAGGCGCCTGTTGACTGACCCACGATGACAGAGATCTTTGAACCTTTCTGAGCTCGCATCGCGGTGGTGTTGACATCTCCATGACATATCCTCGCACATGCACAAGCGTGCATCGGCCAGCTGCAGGGGCCGGAGGGCGTGCGTGGCCGCAAGTCGGAGAACTGAGCCAGCTAGGCTGGGAGCCCACCGTCAAGCTGCGAGACGGGCTGCGCCTCACCTACACCTGGATCAAGTTGCAAGTACGCTGCTGTCAGTCTCAAGGACGTGCTGCTGCATGCCATTGTCATGGCAGCTTAAAATTAGGCATGCATGTGCACGCCAAGAGCAGCGCCGAATCGTCTCCCATTCGAATGACATGTCACCTTGATCTGGTCTCGTTCACATTTGCAGCTGGAGGAGGAGCGCGGCGACCCGAGCGCATATGCCAAAAGCACCATTGTGCCAGCGGGCGCACCCCGAGCACTGGGCACCCTGCGCGACGCCGACGGCAAGGGTTTTGAAGTCGGCATCTGTCGCACCAGTGGCCGTGGCATTGGTTGATGCACGGTGCTTTCGAGCCTGCAGACGCTGGCCCCAGCCAGCATTTCATGAGCCCACCGGACGCACCATTTCCCATTATATCGGGGCCAGTCGCCTTGCAATGAGCTGTGGTGGCAGCGCCCGCTTTGGAATGGTGGTATTTTCGTGCCGGAGCCGTCCACATCGGTTGGCTTACTGCTGCCTGCTGACGAGTCGGCAAACAATGCTGCTCTGTTGCGAAGGCTACGACCGATACCTTTCATGGTTTTCAATGCACAACGTTCTGGTCGTTTTCTCCTTTACATGGAAAAGGGGAAGACCTCAGGGGCCAAGCGGTCGATGACCTGTAATGTGTCGGTGGCTTTCCTGTTCATGAAGTAATCTGATTAGATTACTTCGATAGGTAGCTTGGCTTCGTTCCAATGAAGCCATGACGAATGTACGACAGGAAAGTGGGGTACTACGTCGCAACCATTATGCCTTCAATTTCCTAATACGAGCATAACTCCTGACATAGACACACCTCAAACCAGAAGGGCACATGACCATCTGCATAACACCAAATGCGCCTTGAGGTGAACCCCACAAAGGAGATTTCAGCAACAATATCTCTTCCCAGTGCGCGAGTCATGCGGCTTACGCCGCCTGAATTGCCACTGCTGAAACGGCACGCCAGCAGTAACATGTCAACCCGGGTAGGTGGCAGTTCGAGAAACGGAATCTAAAGCAATCTCAGAGGCATTTTGATCGAGGAACAGATCCTCTACAGGTAGCGGGGTTCGGTAGCCGTTGCGTGAGTGTTGGACTTCAGCGACCGGCAGCACGACCTTGAGGGTCGGATCGTACGGCACCACAGCTGCTGACCAGAACCCATTGGGCACGTCCTGCATCTGGATCATGCCGGTCGACCTGCGAGCAGCATGCATGCCGAGGTATCTCTGGCAGTTTTTCCCAGCCAGCAGGGTTTTATGTGGTATGCAGCAAGCAGAGCCTCTACAGTCACATTTGGGCAATGCCTGTCGTCACTTGTTACACTCACCGCTCGGGGTACTTCCAGTGCTGCAGCCCAAAGCCGTCGGGGTCAGGTTTATCTGCCTTCAGCGCCACGTCCCTGTCCCAGTATGGGCCGGCAATGAAATCCAACAGTTTGGCGTGCGTGGCAATCCACAGCCCGGTGTACGTCTGCCACAGGGATATGAAGTGCTCGTGCTGGCAGGCCGAAGGCGTCTCCCTGATGGCCCAGTACTCTGACGTTGACAGCGCCGATGCCCGCACAGTGGCATTTGCGACACGGCAGCGCCGCCCGGGCGGCACTGGGACGTCCACCTTTCGCTTCCAGCTGGAAATGTTCATCGTGGCCACCACATCCGTGAGGTGTGTGCGGCCCGTGTCGGTGTTCACTTCCGTTCGGATGAAGCTTCGCTGGAAGCCCAGAGGCTCAAGCACCTCAGTGTCTGCCGCCCAAGACACCATCGTCGCCCAGCTGATCTCCGTGTCATCCTCAAGATACAGATACGAAGTGTGGGCACCTGCACCCCGGCACAGCTTGGCGTCAGTGCATGTGGCAGGATTTTCCGCCTTGTGGACAACACTTTGCTTTGAGGCGCCAGCGTGCCGCTAGCTAATGCCGTTAAGATGGGTCGGTACGCGACGCACCTTGTCGAGCAGCCCGCTCAAACACCTCTCTGTGAGCCCACAGCAGAGCGTACTGCTGCCCTTCGTCAAGCGGCCGCGTGTAGTGGCATATCTGTAGGCCCTCCAGGGCCCATTTGTCAATCACATTCTGCAGGAGGTCTGCGCGGTTGGTGATGACGCAGATGGTGACCTGCGCCTGCCATGCCTCAATGGCGGTGACTGCCTGCAGAGCAATGCAAGGTAACGCCTGAAAGGCCGTGCACCTTTCGTGTCCTCTCACGTGACGCACCGTGGCTTATACTCGCCACTTCAGGTGTACGACCCTGTTCCACCAACGTTTCTTGCAGCGCTCCGGTTCAACATTGCACAACAATATCACCCATCAGCAGCCCACGAGCATATGCCTCACCAAGCGGAGGTGAGCCAGTTTGGCGACGTTCCAGTTGAAGGTGATGCCGACAAAGACCGAAGAGAGGAGGGGCGACGACTGGAGGAGAGCGTCGACTGGAGAAGGGTTGGGGTCAGCCCGTCGACCGCGAGCCAGCAAGACTAGGCCCAAACACGCCAATAAGGCGCACGGTACGACTATCTGCCTACGATTATGGCCCATCTGACACTGTGACCACGATAGGCCAGCATGTGTTAGATGTGCTGACCCATGTACAACAGCACTCGGTCCATGGAGGACTGCAGGTGAAGCTGTGGCTGCCAACTTCGCGGCAAGGCGTAGATAGGGCGACAGCGCTATGACTGCTACCGCAACTACTAGTTGCCAACTACTGACTGCTGAACGCAAAGCGACTTAGGAGCGATCAATTTTGACTAGGTAGAATCAAGTATCTATATTGGAACCAGAGAAAGTTTTGCGCTCCCTAGGCTTCGTGCTGCACTCAGCTTCTGGGACCTCTGACCACAGGCGTCGCAGGTCCGCTTGCATGTAGCTTCTTGTTGCCATGCAATGGACGTGAACCTGGAGGTGAATCCCATTTGGCTGCAACTGACAGAGTAGACCTTCTGCGACAGGATGAAAATGTTCGACACAGAGAAAGACTTGCAATGTCACCTGGCTAAGCTGCCGGCCAGGTGCCAAGATGATGCTGAGATCCTGTGGAAGGATGTTGGCGTGCGGTCCAGCGCCGAGCTGACGAATCTCGACCCAAATGACCTCATCGGCTTTGGCTACGACCGATTTGCAGCGCGCTATCTCCCCCTGGAGGCTCGTATTGCAGGTGATCGCGCACTACCAGCAGGAGATGCTGACATGGCGCAAACAGTTGGCATGCCGCGAATGTGTGTGCGTGAAATCGTTTACCCCGTGATGTGTGCCCTACAGATGTGCAGCAGGAATGGGGCTGGTGGTTCTTTTTTTTTCTGTTCCCGTCTGCCGCACGCTGGATCTTGCTGAGAGTCTGCAGCCTATCACAAGGTTTGAAATGCTTCTCTGTGCCTGAGATTCGTTGGCCAATGCATTCCCCACTTCTACTGCGCCTGTGATGAAAGCTCAATGCTCATGTTGTGAAGCTGCTGTGCAGTTCCTTACGCGGTGAAGGAACGGCAGAAATGGCTTGCGGAGTTCAACTGCGAAGACCAGCGCCCCTCAGCAGGGTGAAGCAACGACCATTGAACACCACCCATACGAATCAGATGAGATAAGACCGTCTGTACCAGACTTCCTCACGGTCCGAGCAGTAGTAAGAATCAAGGTTTATTATTCTCGACGGGTCGTCTAGGGCAACATGCCCCACATGGTGGCCGCGCTGCCCTGCCGGGCGTGGCACAGCATACACACATCATCAGCACATAGGATCCTTTTGCTTTCCGGTATGTCCCATCTTGCCATGCAAGGCAGCTCCTCCATTGCGTTGCATTCTGTGTAGACTGTCGTATGTACATGAATGGTTTCCGCTGGCTTGGAGAGGCGCATTGGGAAGATAATTTCAGGTACCCAGGCATGCGAAGGTGCAACTCGGAACAGAGGAAGCACATGTCTATGTGGAGTTCCGGCTGTAGTCTTTACTGTAACTCGATGGCGGAACTGTTACTACGACCGAATAAATGCCTGTGGAAGTCCCCATCCAATTGTCCAGATCTGATAAAGCATACGGACGCACATCCGAGAGGGGTACAACAAAGCTCCACACGGTAGCAATCGTGATCAAATTTGTCATACTGTCCTATGGTGTGCAGACGTGCTACTAATGCGCCTGTCACAGAGTGAGGTCCGATTCCCATGCCTTGTGTGTATGGCGCGGTTCTGTTTTTGCTTTTCTCGACATTACATCCCAGGCTCATCGATACATGAACACTAGTAGGGGTAGCTATAAGGCTGGAAAAGCGAGGGAAGGCGGCAAATGACGGTAATGCTGCGGCGCTGTCCAGCCCAA
>JAABUL010005308.1_pt1 | contig 16183 bp, 15 predicted proteins | sample 5559151 | NCBI WGS metagenome assembly JAABUL01 (sample SAMN10711876, study PRJNA513368) | rock metagenome | isolation source: Antarctica rocks | place: Antarctica: Victoria Land, Pudding Butte sud | reverse complement strand
GCGCGCGACCGTCGCGCGCGATCAACACGTAGGGGGATGGCATGGCACAGGAGATGACGCAGGCGAAGACGGAAGCGGCCGCGCCCCGCACGATCCCGACCCCGCCCGACTTCCCGGTCGCGTGGGAGCACCCGGACGAGGCGCGGCTGTTCTGGACCCGCGATGTGATGCACGGGCCGGACCAGGTCGCGCCGATCATGGAGATGTTCATGTCGTTCGTCACGCACGGGTTCGCCGTCGCCGGAGAGACGTACGCGATGCCGATCCGCGTGATGTACCGGGCGATCAACACTTATGTATACAGCACCACCGCGCCCGCCGTGCCACCGGAGCAGATGGAGGCGCAGGGCAAGAAGGCGGAGGAGGCGCTCGGCGCGGCGATCGGCTCATTCAACGAGCGATGGGAGGCGGAGCACCTGCCGGAAATCAAGCGCCATCTCGCGTTGTGCGAGCGGTTCGATCTGCCGGGCGCGACGGACGCGGAACTGCTCGATCACTTCGATCGGGTGCGCGCCGGGACGTCTCGCGCCTTGGATATCCACTTCCTCACGGTGATCGTCGTCACGCTGGCGCCCAGCCTCTTCGTGGACCTGTGCGCGGACCTCTTCGCGGACGCGGACTCGTTCGCGGCCTACGACTTCCTGCAGGGTCTCGACAACAAGTCCCTGCAGACGGATCGCGGCATCTGGCGGCTGAGCCGCCGCGCCCTCGCCGCGCCCGTGGTGCGGCAGGTTCTCGAAGGGTATGCGGCGGCGGATGCCCCCGAAGCGCTGCAAGGCTCCACCGAGGGGCGGGCATTCCTCGCGGAACTGCGCACCTTCCTCGATGAGTTCGGGCAGCGCGGCAACCACTTCTTCGACTTCGACAAGCCGAGCTGGATCGAGGACCCGACGCCGGTGATCCGGACCATCGCGGGTTACATGGGCCAGCCGGAGCGCGACCCGGCCGCCGAGCTGGCGAAAGGCGCCGCCGAGCGGGAGCGCTTGGTCGGCGAGGCGCGCGCGCGCCTCGCCGGGTACCCGCAACAGGTCCGCGAGCAGTTCGATCTCCTCCTCCAGGCGGCGCAGGACGCGATCCGACTCAGCGAGGACCACAACTACTGGATCGACTGCCGAATCATGTACCAACTCCGCCGCGTCGTCCTCGCGATGGCGGATCGCCTCGTTGCGTCAGGCTCCATCGGTGCGCGGGACGACATCTTCTTCCTGACACTCGATGAGGCACGCGCCGCCCTCGCCGACGCAACGGACCGGCATGCGCTGGTGGGGGAGCGCAAGGCGGAGATGGCGCACTTCGCGACCGTCCGCGCCCCACGCGCGCTCGGCACCGAGCCGCCCGGCCCGCCGCCCGACAACCCGATCGGCCGGGCGATGGGCCGCTTCTTCGGCGGGCCGCCCCAGGAGTCGGCGGAACCGGGCGTGCTGAAGGGCAACGCGGGATCGCGGGGGGTCGTGCGCGGCACGGCGAGGGTCATCCGCTCCCTCGCGGAGGCGGGCAAGCTGCAGCAGGGCGACATCCTCGTCGCGGAGACGACCGCCCCGCCGTGGACGCCGCTCTTCGCCACCGCCGCCGCGGTCGTGACGGACACGGGCGGCATTCTCAGCCACTGCGCGGTGGTGGCACGGGAGTACATGATCCCGGCGGTCGTCGGCGTCGGCACGGCGACGCAGATTATTACAGACGGCATGACGCTCGAGGTGGACGGTACGGCAGGCACCGTGCGCATCATCGGCTAAGCGCGCTATCGCAGTACGCGCCGCCTCCCCATACCGGGGAGGCGGCACACCCATGTTCGGTGAGTCACAAGAAGGCCTGTCCGATCGGTACCGGGAATGCCTGCTCGTGATCGGTTATTGCTGCCAAAGGGATACGAGGCCACTGGACATGACCATCCCTTCGTCCCGCCGTGAGGAACTGACGCCGATCGCGATCCTGCAATCGCCGGACGATGCGCTCGCCCCGCCGACCAGCGAACGGCGGGTGATCGTGGCCATCGCCCTCGGCACGATGCTCGCGCCGCTCAACTCGACGATGATCGCCGTCGCGCTGCCCCGGATCACCGAGGACTTCCACGTCCGCGTCTCCACGGCGGGCTGGCTCGTGACGACCTACCTGATCGCGATGGCCTCCTTGCAGCCGGTGGCGGGCAAACTCGGCGACCGCCTCGGGCGCCGCCGCCTGATCCTCGGCGGGCTGATCTACTTCGGCATCGCCTCGCTCGGCGCGACGCTCGCCACCAGCCTGCCGCTGCTCTTCTTCTTCCGCGTGCAGCAGGCGATCGCGGGGGCGATCGCCCTGCCGAACGGCACCGCGCTCGTCCGCGATCTCGTGCCGCTGGAACGGCGCGCTCGCAGTTTCGGCATGATCGGCGGCGCGACCGCCTTCGCCGCCGCGCTCGGCCCGCCGATCGGCGGCGTGCTCGTCCAGACGCTGGGCTGGCGGTCGATCTTCTTCGTCAATGTGCCGCTCGTCCTCGCCGCCGTGCTGCTCGGCTGGCGCGCCATCCCGAGGGTGCGCGCCGCGCGCGGCAATCGCCCCTTCGATGTGGTCGGCGCCTGCCTGCTCTCCGCCGTCCTGATCGGGCTGACGGTGCTGCTGACGCTGGGCAAGCGGGCGGAGAGCGCGCTCCTGCCCGCGCTGGGCGCGCTCGCACTGCTGGGGCTGACGGTCGTGTTTATCCGCTATGAACTGCGCCATGCCGATCCGGTGTTGCAGCCGCGCTTCTTCCGCATCCGGTCCTTCGCGGCGGCGAACGGCGCGATCGCCCTGAGCAACCTGGCGATGTACTCGACCCTCCTCACCGTGCCGATCCTCCTGTCGCGACGCGGCGGCTGGTCGAGCGCGAAGATCGGCGCGGTGCTGGTCATGCTCTCCGGCGCGATGGTCGTGTGCAGCCCGCTTGGTGGGCGATTGGCGGATCGCGTCGGGCGGCGCCGGCCGACGGTGATCGGCCTCGCGCTCCTGACGCTCGGCGCGCTGCCGCTCGCCTTGGCCGGGAGCCGGATCGCCATCCCCCTCCTGCTCGCGAGTCTCGGCGTGGCGGGGGTCGGGATCGGGCTCTCCTCCGCCGGGATGCAGACGGCGGCGATCGAGGCGGTCGGCCCGCGCGAGGCGGGCGTCGCCTCGGGTGTCTTCTCGACGAGCCGCTACTTCGGCAGCATCGTCGGCTCCGTCATCCTCGCCGGGCTGCTCGGCGCGACGGGCGGGGGCGGCTTCCGCGCCGTCTTCATCATGGTCGTGGTCGCGGCACTCCTCTCCGCCCTCGTCGCGCTCGCTCTGCGCGACCATCCGGCGAACGACAGATACCGCCGAAGAATATCGCCATGAAGCATGAAGCCTTGAAAGTGACACCAATTAACAACAATCGTCTCGAAATGGAGTAGGCGTGTTGAAGAAGGCAGCGAGATGTCAGGCTAAGGTCTACCTCATCGACACGTCGGGGTACACGAACACGATGGTGATCGGCACGAAGAATCCTTCACAGCTCGCTGATTTCGCGAAGAACATCGAGGTGGAGCGCTCGGATCGACCACAATCACCGATTGTGACGATCGGCGAGGACGCGATCGCGAAGGGAGACATTCGGGAGGTTGCACCCGGGCCAAAGGTGTTCACCGATGACCTGGCACCGGTCGAGGACCTCATCGACCGGATCCTGCTCGACTATGCACGGAAAGGCGGTTCGTAGTTTTTTCGGTGCGCTCCGCAAACCGCGATGTATATGGAGAGTGCGCGAGACGTTGCTATGTCGTCAAGAAGCGCCCCCGGAGTCGCCGGTAGACAAGGAGCCACCATTCCTCCATCACATCGCTATCTTCTTGGCTGGTGATCTTCGCGATGATTTCAGCGCGCCGCGCACCTCGTAAGGCACTCTCGATGAGCAGTGCGATACTGTCGGCCGAAGACGCCAATTCGTCCGAGGCTTTGCACTGCTCCCCTTCCTCGACGTTGCGTGGATACGTATTTATGGTCGTCTTGAGGCCAGCACCCTCCTCCGCAGCTCCTATTTGTACCGTTGACGGTGTGGCTTCTGAGGCACGGATCGACGATTCATCAGCATCCTCAGGAACAAACGACGTTTGTTTTTTGGCTTGTGCCGCTTTGCGACGCGGATTTACGATGCCGGCGGCGGAGAGGCGTCCGCGTGCCGTGGCCACATCGCTCGATTGGATGGCTTCACCGTTCAGCACGCGTGCCCGGAAAGCCATGTATTCATCGTCCGGCAACTGCATGATGTCCCGTGCGGCGGTGGCGGAGAGCTGTTGCCGTTCGACCGCATCAGAGAGCACCTGATCGCTGAGAACCCGGAGCCGGTCTCGTACATGCTGCGCCGAGAGATGCAGCCGCGCCGCGATCATCGGCGGGGACAGCTTCTCGAGGTCGATCAACTCCTGATACGCGCGGGCCTCGTCGATGGGACTGAGATCCTGGCGCTGGAGGTTCTCAACCAGCTGGAGGATACGGACGCGCGAGGATTCCTCACCGCGCGCGACGACGGGGACGGTCGCCAGACCCGCCCGCAGTGCGGCAGCATACCGACGACCGCCGGCGATGATCAGGTAGCGCTGGCGACCATCGCCGATGGTACCGTTCTCGCGCACCACCAGCGGTTGCAGGATGCCGAATTCGCGGACACTCTCGGTAAGTTCATTCAGGCGCCGTGCGCCACTGTTGTGCTCCCAATCCTGTCGGGGTTGACCGGGGTCCGAGGATACCTGCTCGATCGGGACCTCCATCGCGCCCGGCAATCGCCGCTCGGTCGCGCCCGCGACCGCGTGCAGCGTCGTGCGCGGTTGTGCGGGTCGGACGACAGCGACCTCCGCCTCACGACGATTATGCGCCGACATACTGCTCCTCCGGGATCATCTCAGTTCGCGCGATCGCACAGACGACGCGCTGTGCCAATGCGCGATACGATTCCATGGCTACGGTCTTTGGCTCGGTCATCGCGAGTGGCATATGGCGATTGAGGGCACGCTTGATCGCCGCCGAATGCGGCACCGGCATCGTTACAAGGTCGCCGAACGCCTCCTGCAGCACCGCTAATCCCCCTTGGTCGGGACGATCCCGATGTACCGCATTCGGCACGATGGCGAGATGCTCCGCACAGACCATCTCATCCGCCGCCAACTCGTCGATCGCCATCACCGTATCGACGAGCGCATCGATGTCCTGCTGCGTGGTAGCCGTAGGTAGGACCGCCCACCCAGCGGCCAGTATGGCGCTTGACAGGGCGAATCCCAATGTAGGCGGCGTGTCGAGGAGCAGGACGTCGTATCCGTCGAGCGCTGTGAGGATCCTCCGCAGGCGCAGGAAGCCCGTCGGGGAATCGCTCAAGGAGAGCGCCGCAGCCTCGATCGAGCGATCGCCCGGGACGAGGTCGATGCCTGCACCGGTAACACGGATGAGGTCTCTCACCGGTAGCCCGGGCGCGGAGATGCACGCGCCGATCCCGCGCTCCACCGGATCGTCGGTGAGTAGGCGCGTCAGGGAGGCCTGGGGGTCCAAATCGACAACGACAACCCGCAGTCCGGTTTCGACCAGGGCACCGGCGAGATTGAGCGTCGTCGTGGACTTCCCGCTGCCGCCTTTGCGATTGACGATCGCAACGATCCGTTCTCGTTTCATTGGCTGCGCACCTCGCCTGCTACCCTCGGCTCGACAAGCCCGAGCACGTCCTCGAGCACCGCGAAGAAATACGCCATACGATTCTTCGTCGGGCCGATCAGGTTACCGTTCGCGTCGCTCTGCTTGCGGATGCTTGCGCTATGCTGTTTCGTCGCAGCGCGTGCGCCGAGCAAAGCGTCAGTAAAGCCGTCCAGATCGATGGCGGCCCGACGGTAGAGGTTCATCGCGCGACTGACCGATGCCGGTAATGAAGCTTCGTCATTCAGTTCCCGCGCGAGGTCGCTGACGTAGTCCGTAATCACACTAATTTCATGATTTAAGGCCTTTCGAAATTTCGAGTTCTCGAACTCCACTTCTCTATTTTCTTCTCTATTCGGTTCTCTATTCCCTTCTCTATTATTGGGTAAAACTTTCTTTACATCAGAGGTACGGGTTTTCTTTTCTTCTGATGTAAAGTTTTCTTTATATCTGTCGTCAAGAAGGCCTGATATCAAGTTTTCTTTACTTCTGACGTAAAGGCGATCCAAGTGGAAGTGCTCGAAGTATGCGCCCTTATCCTCGACCCACCGACCGAGCACGAAGATATTTTGGCGACCCGTTCGTAGGCTCTCAATCACTGTGCGACGCGAGAGCGCGGTGATGTCGTTGCTCACGGATACGAGTGAGAGGTTCAGCCACTCGGCGATCTTTTCGCGGTCGAGCGAGCACGCGAGGTAACCTTTAGCGAAGTATTCGTGCAGACCCATGTAGTGAGGATCGCGGGAGCGCCAGATGTGGCGGCGCATGATGAGGTACGTCGAGAACTCGGGTGAGCGAGTAAACGAAAGGAAATCCGGGTTGTCCAGATCAGTGAAGTCCAGCAGGATGAACTGCCGGTTGAAATTCTCTGATCCCATCAGAAACCCCCGTTCCCCCGAATAACGAGCTACTGCGTGAGCATCGTTTCATGGTAGTGGCGAATTGCTTCTCGAATGAGTTGTGAGCGGTCGACTTGACGCCGCTCCTGTCGCCGGAAATGGGCTCTCAACTCGTCGAGGGACGTAATTTCGTCTTCCGTCAAATACACCGTTGTCCGGAATCGATCCCTTTCGATGGGTTCTTTCGTTGAGGTCATGTCCCCTTTGGCTTCGCTATGCACTGATACATCTCCTCTTCCTCACCGAAGTGTACGTACACCATCTGTGTCGTAGTGTGGAGCATGAATGTTTTGATGTCAAGACGACAAGGCGTTCTGTCGCTATAGCATACAGACATCTGAGACGTACATTATCATGAACAAATGCGTAAATCATCCTCACACATAAATGGTACGACATATCTGTCTTGATGTCTAGTCGCTACAATTGGGGCATCTCGCCGAAGGGCGCGTGATTATCAGCGCAATGCGATCAGGAAGAGAGAAAAGGCAACCCCAGAAATGAATGCACCGATGACGGTCCCAACGATGACTTGTGCTGTTGTGTGATCGCCGAGCGTTATCCTCGCCCAGCCGACTGCGAGGACGAACGGGGCGAGCAGCAACATCCATGGACCAAACAGGATGACGAAGATGGTCGCGATGCCTGCGGCGACGCCCGCGTGGATTGAGACCTTCCAGAAAAGCGTGATCGTCAGGGCGACGACTAAGCCCGTCATGCTCGCCCCAATAAGCGCGATGAGCTCCGGGGGTGAACCGAACTTGATCAGGGCCACGAGCGCAGCAAGCACAGCAAAAAAGAAGACGAGGAGGATACGTGGACGCTGGGTGCGTGTCCCGACATGATGATCGGTGACCCGTCCTCTCCGGACCTGCCGCAGCAAATAGCTGAAGGGCAAGAGCAACCCGAGCAGTACGCCGATGATTGCCTCCTTGATCGCATCACTTGCCCTCGGTGCAAAATGCCACGCGATGAAGGCGACCACGACGATACCCAATGGTGTCGGCGCGAGTACCTCGGTGATAATCTTCGCCGCCCGCTCGCTGCCGCTTCGGGTGATGGGTTGAAGTGAAGGTGAAACGGTCATCGTCTGCGTATCGCCTCCTGTGAATCTGGACGCTCACTCAGGGAATGGGATAGAGTCTCCCGCCCTTGGGCCGAGATACCTCGGTAGGCGCGGGCCACCCCCTTCAGGTGCTGCACTTCGTGCTCGAGATTCTCTTCCATCGTCATAAGCGGGAACAATAAAGGTTCCGATGTGCGCTTGCCCACCCCTTTCGCATACATTGCCTGGGCGAGCATCAAGGCCTCAACCGTCACTCTCGACTGCCTTCGCGTGATGCCCATCCGCTTGCAGGCACGATCGGCCTTATCTGTCATCGCCGCATCACTATACGACTCCAGAGCCGTAATTCCGTCGTGTATCTCGGTTACGCGCCGATAGAGCCGGAAACGCACGTCGCGGAAGGCGACGGTGTCTGCGCCTTCCGACGAGGGAGGATCCAGCGCGATCTGGGGCGTCGCCCGGTATAGATCGTGCCACAGCGGATAGAGCTGCCGCAGCGCCCTGTATTGTCCGAGCCAGTGAAACAGACTGAGGCCCGCGCCGCTCAAGATTGCGACGAGAAAACCGGTCAGGAGTACGTTGGCAAGCAGATGATCGTATGGGGCATTGTGCGCGAACTTCGAGCGACGAAGCACCACATAGATGCATTCGTTTGCGTCATATGCGGTACCGAGGCCCCAGCCAACCGTTTGAAGACGCGCCCACAGTCTCCGGCGCGGTTGGCTAATGCTGCGCACGACGCGACCGTTTCGGAGCGAGAGGGCAAACAGGTTGTACATTGTCAACCCGATATACGCGAAGAGCACGATTCGGTACGCGGCAACGAATGGCGCGGCACCATAGTGCTGCTGGAAGTCTAACGGCGCCGACTGCGGCACGGACATCCGACTGAAGAGATATATCATGACGCCGAGCGTGCCGATCATCGGCCAAGCACCACCCAGGACGCCCCGTCCACGCGCCTGATAGCGGAGCAGTTTCGTGATGACGGGCTGGAATGCCCATGCGCTGACAACTCCAAGTCCGTTGCCGAGGAGACGCGCGAAATTCGGCACGCCGGTTATCCGATCCACCGCGCGATAAATGGGCGGATGGAAGACGGTCATCGCGAGTGCGAGTGCGAGAAGCGCGCCGCAGTAGGAGCGTTGAATCGCGTCACGCGGCTGCCAGCGGAGCGCCTGCATCTTCCAGAGTAGCGATCCCCAGACTAATAGCACTGTCAGGGCACTCACGAGCGTCTCGCTCACGATGTCATGCCCTCCAGATCGTCGAGCACCTGGAGCGTACCCGTAATGTATGGATCGCTGATTGAGCTGTCTGTCTGTGCATTGCTGACGCGCTCGAGGATGAGCGAGGCGAGTACCTCTGCCTCCTGTTCCTCTCCATCTGAATACTGATCGTCCTGGAGGGTCCGCAGTCGTGCGGCGGCTATAGGCGCGGAAAATAAAGACTGAAGGCCCTTTTCGGAGCTATCGATTCCCTGGTGTTCGCAAATGATGTGGCTCAGCTCGTGGAGGATGATGTGCCGCTGGTGCAGCGGCATCGCGTGCTGCTCATACACCACCACATCGACCGAGGGCATCGCGACCCATGCCCCCGAGACCACCCCTTGCAGCGACATCGGTTCGAGCGCGATCGGTCTGCCGCGACGTTCAGCAAGTGACGCGACAAATATTTGTACATCAAAGGGAATGGGGATCGGAAGATCAGCGATGCGCGCTGCACAGCGCTTGCGGAGCGTTTTCATGTCCATTGGAAAAGTCCCCCGGGAAGCTATTCCTGGTCAGCTTCCTTGAATCGTTGGTCATCGTCGGCCGGTGTTTGCCGCGCGCCTTTACGACCGGCATGCAATCCCTCAATCTGTCGCGCTTGCTCGATGATCTGGCCGATCGCTCGTAGCGTGTCCGGCGAGAGTTCGGCGGCGCGCAGGGCGATCTTGCGCACATTTGCGTCGAGGGCGATGGGGAGTGAGTCGAGTTGCTCGTACAGGTGGATGGCTTCGTCCGTGTCGAAGAAGTACATGACTGGCACATCGAAGAAATCCGCCAACGTCTCCAGGGTCTTCTTCTGGGGATTGTCCTTCGCCCCTGTGTGCAACTCCCACAGGTATGTCGTCGAGATCGAGGCGCCGCCCCGTGCCCGAATCGCCGCAGCCAGATCCTTGTACGAATAGTCGCGCCGGTCGCGGATCCGCATCACCCGGATGACGCGGTCGATCTTCTCCGCTAACGTCGGATGGCCGCCCGGTGGTGTCTCCGGTGCCATTATCTCATCCCCGTTGTGTCCAGTCTTCATCATCGCCTCGCTCCTGCATCGGCCTGACGACTCACATCGCGGCTGAGGCATCCACGCGCACGAATCATACCATAGGTAGTACACCCCTACGAACGTCTTTCTCAGCACCCCTAGACAATCAGGGATCGCACATGTATTATCCGTAATTATGAACAGATTGATTATATCGTTCACAACCGCGAATGCTATGTCGGTGCCCCCAAGTGCTGAGGTGGCGAGAAGGCATCCGGTCTATGCGCTTTCGCGGCCCGAACCACCACCCGGATTGCACAACCGCATTGTGGCGACCATCCATGCGGAAGTCGCACGCGAGCGCCAACGACGTCGGATCCGGCGATACACCGGTCTCGCCATCGCCGCGTTGCTCTCGCTCATCGCCATTGCGCATACAAATATGCGCTGAGCAAGGAGGATACCGTGTCAATGCCCGATCCTGCACGCCCTCATCTGATCGCGGAACCGAGAGATATGATGACCGGGGGGGTCGGCTGGGACCAGGTCTCGCTGCGAATTGCATCACGGATCTCACCGCCAATACCGGTATCAGCCGAGCGCCCCGCATCACTCCTCGGCAGTCCACCAGGGCAACCCGTGTCGCTCCCGATGACACCGCCGCCGGGCATCCCTGTTCCTGACCTGCGCACCCGCCCGCCGGTCCCGGTCGTCCCGTGGTCAACCCGTGCCCAGCGGTGGATGCGAGAAAGGACCCAGCCGGGGCGCATCGAGACGGAATGCGATGCGAAGATCGCCGACTGCATGGCGATGCTGTCCACCGGCTGCCGCATCCTCGCCACCATCGGCCCGAAGGGCGGCCCCGGCAAGACGACCGTCGCGCTCACTACCGGCCTCGTCCTCGCCGAGGTGCCGCTCGCCCGCCCGATCGTCGTCGAACTGAACCCCGATTGGGGCACGATCGATCAGGCGCTCGGCGACGCGAACCCCCGGACGATCCAGGACCTCCTCCAGAATCTCACCGCGATCAGCCAGGCGGGGATCGGCCTCCTGCAGGGATACGTGACGATGTGGGGACGGCTCCCCGTCCTCACCGCCCCCAGCGATCCGCAAGAGATGGCGCGCCTCGACCCGCGCGACTACGAGCGCGTTCTGAAACTCCTCTCGGTTCACTACAACCTGATCATCCTCGACTGCGGCACCGCCTTCACCCAGCGACTCAATCAATTCGCCATCCAAGCGGCGGACCACCTGCAGGTGGTCGGCTGGCCGGACCATCCCACCATGCAGAAAACGGTCGCCGCCATCGACTACCTGGCCAGTAGCCGCTATGCCCATGACTATCAGGGCGTGCTCGCCGAGCTGACCGTCGACCATGCCGCCGTGCGGGCAAGGACCCTCGCCGACATGACGCTCGTCGTCAACGGCACGGGCTTCCCATCCGGTGCCGTTCCCGTCGATGTGGCGAAGGTGCGGATGGTTGTCTCCGGCCTGAATGCCGTCGTGCCCTTGCCGTACTCCGCCCCGCTGCGGCGGATGCTCGGGGACGGCACCCTCACCATGGACGCGCTGCCCGCAGACTACCGCCGGGCCGTCAAGGGATTGCTGGTCGCCGTGTTGGGGCGACTGGCGGACGTCTAACGAGGAGGTTTTCCCATGCTTTCACTGACCGGATGCATCTGCGAGGCGCACGCCCTGCTCGTCTCCTTGGCCGCCACGGGCGACGCGAGCCAGATGGGCGATTTCTTTAAGAAGGTCTACGAGCAGTTGCTCATCCCGGTCGCCGCCCCGATCGGCATCCTGATGTTCACCGTCGGGGCGGTGATGTTCCTGCTCGGCCGACGGGAGGGGGTGGAGAAGATGCTCTACGCGGGGGCCGCCCTCTTCCTGATCGCTTTCGCGCCCTTCGTGATCACCAAGCTCTGGGAGATCCTCACCGGCCTCGGTGGCGGGGTCGCGAAGTGAATGTTCCGGCGAAGCGCGCGCGGTCTCTGCGGTGCGGGACGGTTGTGCCCGCGATGGCCCGTCGCCGCTGTCCATGACCGCCCGGAGTGGCCGGGAAAGCCCCGTCATCCCCGCGCTGCCCGCCCGTTCGCACCCATCGTTCGTCCCGGAGGTATCGTCTATGTCCCGAACCCTCAACCGCACCCCACGTCACCTCGACGATCCCCTGCGCATTCTCGGTTTCACGCTCGCTCAGTGGACGGTGATCGCCCTCGGCGCACTCCTGCTCTGGGGCTGTCTCACCCTCCTGCCGCCCCTCATCCCCGCGACCCTGCGCCTCTCGCTCGGTGCGCTGATGGTCGGCCTGCCGCTCGGCCTCACCTTCGCGGGGGACGCCTCACGCTCGCTGCTGGAGGTACCGCGTCGCGTCTGGCACAGTCTCCGCACGCCCGCCGACTATCTGCCCGATGCCCCACGCTCTGGGCCGCTCGCCCTCGTCGTGGAGGACGGCAAGCCGCGCGAGGAGGATCCCGATGCGTAGGGGAGCGGCCGCCGACCTCCTACCGCTGCTCGCCGTCGAGGAGAGTCACTTCGTCACCACCGACGGGCGGGTGGGGTGCGCGCTCGCCTGCACGGGCATCAATCTCGGCATCCAGTCGGACGCGGCGGCGGAGACGATCGCCGCCCGCTTCGCCGCCGTGCTCGCCTACCTCCCCACGGACGCTTCGCTTCAACTGCTCGCCATCAACACCCCACTGCGTGCGGACGACTGGGTGCCGCGCCACCGCGCGCAATTTGCGCCCCCGCCGGGCCTCGCCGACTACGTCACCCTCCTCGGCGATGCGTACCAACGGGAACTCGCGGGACAGTACATCCCCGACCTGCGTTTCTATGCCGTCCTCTCCCTGCCCGGCGCCCCGATCGGGCGCACGGCGGCTCCCGCATGGCGTCGTGGCCGCAGGGTCGTGCGCGTGGACCGCGTCCCACACCAACAAGCGGTGACGGCACTCACCCAGGCGGCGGATGAACTTGCGCACGCTCTCGCCGAGGTGGAGATCGTCGCCACACCGCTCGGGCGGCAGGGGACGCTCGATCTCCTCTGGCAGATCGCCAATCCCCGATGGAGTGAGGGCGTTGCCTCACCGCTTGAGGCGGCCTCCCCCGCCGATTTCCGCACACTGTGCGATCGCCTCGCACAGAGTCGCTGCGTGCGGCGCGCCGATCACCTCAAGCTCGACGGGGTGTGCGAGGCGACCCTCGCCCTGCGCGCCCTGCCCGATGCCACCTTCCCGGGCTGGCTGCGCTCCCTGATGGCGACGGGTGTCGCCTTTCGCTTCGCCCTCCACCTCCGCCCGCTCTCCAAGCAGAAGGAGCGGACCGCCCTCACCCGCATGCTCCGCCAGCGGCACGCCGTGCTCGCCGAGCGGCAGCGGCAAGGGAGCAGCCCCGACATCGAGCAAGAGGAGGCGTACGGTGAGGCGCAGGATTTACTCAGGCAGATGGCGACCACCGATCTGCGCACCTTCCACACCGCGCTCTTCGTCACGGTCCGGGCGGAGACACCGGACGACCTCGCTGCGGCGGCGCGCGCGGTCGGCAAGGCGTTAGGGGACGCGGGCGGCACCGCCATCGACCGCTGCCAGCTCTACCAGGATGTCGTCTGGCGGGCGACGCTGCCGCTCGCCCACAACCCGGCGGGAATGACCTACCGCACGGTGACGACCAGCCTCGCCGACACGCTCCCCTTCCTCCACCACCGGGCGGGCACGCGGGGTGGGGCCCTGATCGGCTTCTCGCAGCCCGGTCACGAAGTCGTCACCCTCGACATGTACGATCCGGCGCTGGACAACTCGAATCTCACCTGCCTGGGAATCAGTGGGAGCGGCAAGACGATGTTCGCCCAGTCCTTCGCGCTCAAACACCTTGCGCAGGGTGGCCGGGTGATCGTCCTCGACCGCTCGACCGGACACTGGGATGACCTGGTGGCGGCGGTGCCGGGGGCAGTGGTCCACCGGGTGCTGCTCGATAGCGGCTTCCGCATCAACCCGTGGGAACTGCCGCGCCACGCGGGGGAGCCGAGCCAAACGAAGATCGAGTACCTGCTCGATCTCCATACTCTGCTCGTCGGCGAGCTACACGGCGGGACGCCGGTGCTCACCGCACAGGAGCGAGCGGTACTGGAAGGGGCATGCCGGGCAGTCTATCGGGAAGCGCGCGCCCCTTACGAGCGGCATCTCTTCGACTGGCTCAGGAAGGAGGAAGTGCGAGAAGGCGGGGAGGGAGGCGACCCCTTGCGTCGGCAGCACTACCGCGCGCTCGCCGAGCGGCTCGCCCCCTACGTCCACGGTGGCACCTACGCGGGACTGCTCGATGGCCCGACCACTGTCCGGCCCGATGCCCTGCTGGAGGTCTTCAACTTCAAAGGGCTCGCCGACCGGCTCGTGCCGCTCGCGATGCTCCCCCTGATCGAATACATCTGGGCGGTGATCGCCGACCCCACCCGCCCGACGCTCGTCGTCCTTGACGAGGGATGGAGCCTCCTCAACAACCCGGCGAGCGCCCGCTTCGTCGCGGAGGCGACGCGGACCGGGAGGCACCATGGGATCATCACCCTCAATCTCTCGCAGATGGTCACCGACTACGAGGGGCCGCTCGGTCAAGCCGTCATCGATAATGCGTCGGTTTCCTTGCTGCTCGCGCAGTCGGACCACGCGTTGCCGCAGGTGGCGGAGGTCTTCCATCTCAGTGATGACGAGCGGGCAATGGTCGGGCGGCTGCGGACCGTCAAGCAAGTCCGGGCGGGCGCCTATCTCCATTCCCGACGGGGGGCAGACTCCGGCGAACTGAGCCTGTACGTCACGCCGGAGGAATACTGGCTCTTCACCTCGGTGTCCGCCGAGCGGCAGCTGCGGCAGGCGGCGATCGGGGAGCACGGCGGGGATGTCTGGGCGGCGGTGCGGGCACTCGCCGAAGGCTGGCGACCGGCGTCCACGGGAGAACCGCGCACGGTCGCGCCGATCCCGGCGCACGCTCCACCCGGTATCCAGGTCGCGAGGCGCGCATGAAGCGGCTCGCCCTGATCGCCAGTAGCGTTCTCCTCGTGCCGCTCGTGCTGCTCTCGGTCGCGGTCGCCGGGGCCGGGGCACTGATGGGCGCCGTCAATCCCCTCAATGGCCTCCCGGGACTGCCCGGCGATGGACTCGCGGGCGCTTTCCGGCAAGCCTTCGGCCCCGTCTATCTCGCCACGACGGGCGGCGCGCCGACGATTCACGACCTCGGCATCGGCCCCTCGGACGCCGCCCGCGTCGAGCACCTGATCGCCGCGCTCAACCCCAGGAGCCCGCTCGTCGGGCAGGGCGTGTGGCTCCTCCACCTCGGGCAGCAGTTCGGCATCGACCCCCTGCTGATCGCCCAGTGGCAGCTGGAGAGCGGCATGGCGACGGCGGGCGTCAATAGCCCCGGCAACGGCGGCAACATGCTCTGGGCGGCGGCGGCGCCGTACGCGGAGCAGTACGGCTGCACCCCCGGCGCCTCGACCGAGGGGCATCACTGGGCGACGTGCCCAAGCGTGCAGGCGGGGGTGGGGATCTGGTTCACCTACGTCGGCACGTTCTATCCGCCGCGCGCGCGGACCCTCGCCGAGTACGCCCGCATCTACGACCCGTGCAGCGACCCGGGGAATGCGGGGCTGCCGTGCGGCGACCGCTATGCCCAACTGCTCCTCGACCTCGTCGCGGCGCACGCCGGGCCACCGGTTGCCGCCGCGCCGCCGACCGCGACGGAGTGCGGGCCGCGCCTGCCCACGGTGGACGCCGGGCAGAATCTCACCATGCCGCCGGGCGTGGGGCCGATCATGGCGATCGTCTTCGGCGGCACGGCCTTCCCGATCACACAGGGGTGGGGGCCGTCCGCGCTGAGCGGCGAGCCCGCCTACGGCGCCTTCCCCCACTTCCACACGGGGATCGACTTCGGCGCGCCGCTGGAGACGCCGCTCTACGCCCCCGACGACGCGGTCGCGGAGCCGCGCACCTACGGCGGCGCGCTGATCGAGTCGCTCCATCTCGTGACCGGTTCCACCTGGAACCTGTTGCATCTCGACCGGCAGGTGGCGCGGGGGCCGGTCCATCGCGGCACGCTCGTCGGCTACAGCGGGAACACGGGGTATTCGACGGGGCCGCACCTCCACATCGAACTGACGGACATGCAGGGAGCGTGGATCGCGCCCGAGCAGTGGGCGTGCCGCAATCGCGCCTATACTACAGCGACAGTTACCGATGAATCATGGTAGGCTTCCCGTGGAGGGATTGCCATGCTCACAACCATCGCATCGAACTGCTGGACCGCGACGCTGGATGCGCTCCACACCCGGATTGCGCCGCGC
>JAABUL010005307.1_pt1 | contig 16185 bp, 4 predicted proteins | sample 5559151 | NCBI WGS metagenome assembly JAABUL01 (sample SAMN10711876, study PRJNA513368) | rock metagenome | isolation source: Antarctica rocks | place: Antarctica: Victoria Land, Pudding Butte sud | reverse complement strand
GGTGAGCTGTCAGCTGGTTCCTGGCAAGTGGAAGGCGAGCCTACCAAACCTAGCTTCTGTTTTTCCCATATCTGACTGCGAGCGACGTGAAGCCTGGTGAAGAAGTAAGTTAAGCAAACAGCAAGGAGGCTAAGCAGAGCTGGAATCAAGTGTGGTATGGATGAGTCCATAGCAATAAGAAGCTGTCAAACTGTGTATAGACGATGAGGCACCAGTGTAATTAGTAGCGACAAGCGTTGCTTTTCTTTGATATTTCAATTGCATACTCTTTCTTGCATAGCATTCCAGCACTGGCATCATCCTTCGCCCTATACGGCTGTACCATGAACGTGACGTGAATAGCCTAGGCCCCCTGGCATCCCGTCATCTAAAGTATGAAAAAGTGTTTCAGCTCTCATCCAATCCTTGGGTGTTGGCCGTGTGCCATTGGTTGCGCTTGTTCGATGCTTGCTCCACTATTTCAGCCTCGAATTACTTAAGTATGCACCTATGCCTCTTGCAGGGTAGTCAGAGTACTAAAAAGTATGCAGCTGTGCCTCATTAACCCTTGCTCGGCTTCCACACCATGGGAAATGGCATTAACGATCCATTGCTTGACATTGGCTCATTGGGTATTTTTAAGGCACACGCTGTCCTCGTGAAGCATATGCTAGCCTTGCGTGCACCCTCGTAGCTGGCAGTTTACGGAGCCCTTCAGCCGTGTTGAACTCCGCACTTAGACATCGTAAGCTTTACCAAGGTATAAAGTTGTTTGTGCCCATGGCGATCGTTGCATTGTCCAAAGTTGCCGGCTCCGTTGCTATGCTCCTGTCTCAACAACAACGTTGAACAAGTCCCATGCCAGGACAATTTCCCGTTGTTCGCGTCGTACCATCATGACACTTTATGATAATACTGGCCGCCTACACAAGAGGATATTTCTTGTGAGATTCTCAAGCCAACCAAAATCCTCCGTCTCTGCTCACGCTTGTGATCCCAGATATCGAGTTTGGTCCTGTTCGCTCTCTGCATGATCAGCGCCTGCGCCCGCTATTATATCCGGATTCACGTCCAAAAACAGTTCTCCAGCGATGATGGCATTGTTCTCTTCGGTATTGCATGTCTCATAGCAGCCAGTGCCATACTCCTGAGTATTGTCGACAAATTGTACCTCGTTGGCGCATCCGAATCCGGAGATCTCGTCAATGTCCCCCTTCCGGGCGATTGCATTGAGCAGGCATACGAGTTCCAGAAAATGGTAACTGTTGCTCTTATTCTGACTTGGTGCGCGATTGTATCGGTCAAGTTCAGCTACCTGTTTCTATTCCGGAGACTCATTGGTAGACTTCCGAGAATGATTACACACTGGTGGATCGCTGTTCTTTACAACGCAATAACATCGATATATGATGCTATTGTTTATGGTGTTGTACGTTCAAATTTCTACTCTCCGACAGCACGTGAGTATTCCCTTATCGTAATCCTGGTATCCATTGACTGACGAGCTCTCAAGGACAATGCGCCTTCGGCAAAGGTGTCCACCAGTCAATTGCGTTTTCGCAAAGTCAAATGGTTCTGGACATCGTTGGTGATCTCCTAAGTCAGTTTCCATAAATCCACATGCTCAAAAATAAACAAGCGGCCTGACTCTCAAGACCAGTCATTTTCATTCCTTGCCACCTTATCTGGTTTGTCAAAATCCGTTGGACTTAGAAGCTCGCCCTCCTCTCTACTCTTTGCCTTACCGTCCTCACCATTATGTGCACTATAGTCCGTATTGCCGGCATGCACACCGGCCGCACAGCCAAATCTATCGACTCCGTCTGGGGGACCTACTGGCAATTCATAGCAGCTAACATAGCTCTTACGATGACGGCAGTGACTGCGTTTCGCACCTTCTTCGTCTCTCGAGGTGCTGAGGATCGTTGTCGCCTTCAAGGCGTCCAGGATTGTGGCTCCAAAGACAAGCTGTACAGCAAAGGCCGAAGGTTTATTCGCTCCGTCTTTTCGACGCGCTTGTGGTATTCCTGGCGATCGAAGGATTCTCCACGTAGGCGAGATGATAGGTCTAGTAGCTGGGACAGTGCACCTTTGGAGCTGAGACAACAGATCCCGCGAGCGACTCTCACCGGTATGTGAACATTCATAATCGGACGCAGAATGTCGAATATTGACAGAGAAAGCCAGATGATGCGGTCTTCTGGCGAGGAGGAGAATCAGGATGATTGGCGTCTCTATTAGAGGAAACACCGGGACACTGTTTGCACAAGCACTCTCAGGTTAGGACGCAGGGTGTATAGGAATGACCATTGCTAGCGTGATTCGATTCAGGGCCAGTTTGAAGCTCTAGAGTCAGCATTGATGCAATTTACGAGTCGACCCCTTGAGATGACCTTGGCTTTACCTTCGTTATTTCTTGGTAAAACCATGCTCAAGCGACTAGGACAGTCCGCCAGGCCATAAGCACGTGGATCTCTCTGGCGTGGGCGTAGCGCCTACGCTTAAACTCCAACTCGAGCACATGATCCTTCACTTCGTCGCCCTCGCGCTAGTAATCGAAACCTCACGCCCACAGCCTGAAGTTGCAAGGATCGAACAAAGCCTTCCGGATGTAGGGGTTGACATTCGAGATTGCGAGTCCAATAGTGCGGGCGAGCGTACATTTGAGGACAGGCGCGCACTATCATAGGCTTTCGGCAATATCTGGAGATAATCGTCAAGTACGAGGCTGTTGTTCGCTGTAAAGTTTTTGGTATTTCGGTAGTCGGCGGTCCCGCGGCAAGCGCGCGAGGGGCGCTTGCGACCGGGGGTTTAATCTGATTTGCTGGCTTTAGAAAAGCTTGGTGGGGTCATGTTCAATTGGCACCACTCATTGCTGCATTGGCAACAGTCTTTGATTGAGGTAGTTTCATACGAAGAAGCAGTGCCAGAGAAGGCCGCTTCCGTAATTCAATAGTAGTGTCTCCAGTCGTCGGTTCACAGTGGTTTAAGTTTCAGCTCAAGAACTATGCACCTAGAGCAACCCGGGTCGGCCGTAAAGATCGCAAAGATAGCTTCGTGATGACGTTTCGCTCAATAAAGAATGTTGAACAAAGATGATGGCCGTCCTAAGAAGCACTCTGAGCGCTGTTGATTGCGTGTCGGAAACCTCAACATGCAGACTGGACTCCCTTTCGGCACCTACACCCAATGTAGCAGCGCCTTGGCACCTTGGCGTCCACCAACTGCCGAGAGTACATGATTTACGCGAGTCGCGTAGTCTGTGTGCAGGTGAATTACTGCTTGCGGTAAAGCGTGCCGCATCCGGCTAGCCTGCCCCTCGCCGCGCTCCACTTCCTGCTGTCCTCCCTCGCGTTTTGACTGCTGTCCCAACTCTTGGATGCTTTCTTCCCAGCAGTGTGAATACATCTTCGTATTCTGTTCTCCTTGTAATCTTTGCAATATTTCTGTTCTTATCAGACCTCGATCAGGCTCCTATAGAGCGAGACGGTGCTATGATCCACGATGGCACCTGGCCTGTTGAAGACCTTTTGACCTTTTTCACTCCCTCTCCTTCCTTCTTTTCCCTCTGACTTTTTCTTCAATTTAAGGCTTTCTCTCGTAGCTCGCAGTCGTTCTTTATCTGCCTCTATTCTATTCTCGACGTGAGTCTTTCATTATTATAATAGACGTTTTTGCATTTTATAAAGCGTATTCTGAGACAAATAATTTCTTAGTAAATGAGAGCGACAACGAATAAGCGAACTTCGATATTAACTTAGATGCTTCTAATGCGAATCTGCTAAAGCTAAAGTAAGAGCTAAACAAATTAAGTTTAGAGAAAATATAACACAATTTAATAGATATTACTATTGCAACTTAAAAAATAATACTATAAAGATAGAAACAATGTGTCTTAACTTCTGCGCTATTTTAGCTGCATTTTGTTATATTAACTGTTAACTTTATTTGCTTTTTATTTAGATACTATAAATTTGTATATAAGAATTACTTGAAATTGCTTAGATTCTATTCGATTATGTTCTTCAAAAATTACTTTATTTTGTATTATAAGACATATTCTTGCGTTCGAAGATTAAATATATACAAAAACATATAAAAGATCTTGCGTCAATTGTACTATAATATATATTATAAGATAACAATCGATAATATTAATAAGAAGATAATTAATATTTGTCTTTTTTTTGAAGCTTTTTCTTTAAATAGACTTTATTAACTATATATAATATCTATATAAACAATTCTATAACAAACGTAATCTAGTTAAGAATATAAAATATAAATATATTATAAATTACAACAATCTTTATAATATTCTTTACTATTATTAAAAGTTTAATATAAAAATCTTTGCTTTTAAGTTAAAACGTATTAAGTTTGTCGCAAAACTTCTCTTCTTAATATTTATTAAAGCTTAATCTAATATTATTTTCGAAAGTAACTATATATTAAAACTATATTAACTAATTAATACTATTAAAACAAAGTAATTTAGATTTTAAATATTTAAAATATTTAAAATATTTAGTAAACAAATATATTAAATAAAGTTAAAAATATTTAGAATATTTAAAGTATTTAGTAAATAAATATACTAAATAAAGTTAATATAAACAATATATATATATTTGTTAAGTAAATCTTAGATAGATCTTCTTATATTTAATATAATATTCTACTTTATAAAATAAGTTATAACTTAACTTTATTACTTATTACTATTTCTTAATATTTCTCTTTGCAAGAACTAATTAGCAACTAGTTAATTAACTAATAAAAATACTACTTTACTAAGATTGCAATATTAAGTTTCGCAATTAACGTTAAAGTATATATATAGACAAACTATCTATTAAATAGGAAAATTATAAAGAAATATTATCTTAGTTCTTAGATTGTATTAAATTTAATTAAGTTTCTTCGAGTTAATTAATTTGTTAAGTCTCTATAAATTAATATTTTTTTCTTAGTTTCTTTAAGTTAGTCTTAACTAACTACGCAATATACAAAAGAAAAAAAATTAATAAGATTAAGTTTTAAAGAATAAAAGAAATACGAAACAAATTTAACTACTAAGAAATAAATATATATTTAAAAAGTTAATTAAACTTAAAGATTTCTTTTATATCTTTTATACAAATAAAAGATTAAAGTTTTGTAATTTTTTATATTTTAATAATATTGTAACTTGTAATAGTAATAAACAATAGAAATAATTAATTTACAAATAATTAAACTAATATAAACTTTTCTTTCTTAGAATTAATTAAATTAAATTAATTATTAGAATTAATTAATTAATCTTTTAATATTAAGAATCTCGAATTAGATAATTAATAAAGACTTTTTTGTATTTTTCTTTCTACAAGATATTTGAATAAACTAAGTAGTAGAATATATAAACGTAATAAAATTTATTAAATAATTAAATTTAAAAACAAATCTTTTTAAATAATTATTATAAAAACTTTTACGAATCTTTCTATTATTAAACTATATTAACAAATATAATATATTATAAAAATTATATTTAATAATTTTAAACAAATTATATTAACAAGATTTTAGCTTTTTTATATTTTTCTAAAACAATATAATTAAATTCTTTATATCTAAAGATATTTCTTTAATATTTCTGTTATATTGTATAACTTTCTTTTCTTTTCTTTGTTTTAATAACTAATATATCTAATTATAAATCTAAACTCGATAATTTAATTATTGTTTAACTATTATTATATATTAAATAAAATAAATTAATTAACTAAATTAAATCTTTATTAAATTACTAATAATTAAAAGTACTTTTAAGTTAATTGCAAAAGATATAAACAATAAAACTGTTTTAATTAAAATCTTTAATAAATTAATTTTTAACTAAATAATAATTCGAAAGTTTAATAATTAAATAAATTTAAAAAGAATTAAGTCTTAATCTTTTAAAGATTTACAAATAATATTCTTAAATAATTAATTCTTTATTTTTATTATATTAATACTTTTAAACAAATTAAACAAACTATAAATTATAATAATATTGTTATTATTTAAAAACTTACAAACTTTTTTATTATTAAAATATTAATTACAATTGCAATAAATAATTCTAAAAATAATATATTTAATAAACACGTTTTTTAAGAATTTAATAACATTTAAAGCATTAATTATCTTGTAAATATACGCAATTAAAAATTGAGAAAAATAATTAATTATATAAAGTATATAAAAAGAATCTCTTAAAGTTATCTTTAGAAAATTAACAAAATTTATATTAAGCAATTAGAACAAGAATTAAACAAATATAAAATATAATAATTAAGATCGAATAACTAAATTATATTTAATATATTTAATATACTTTGTTATATATTGTTTCAAATTTGTAGTTTGCTAAAATTAGTACGTAAAACTTTGTAGTTTAATTAACGTATTTGTTTTAATTTAATAATTTTAGTTATTATAATTCTCGATAAAAATTAAAAGAACTTTTGATTTAAATATATAAGAAAAATAAATTTAATTTCAAGAATAATAAATTTAAAGAATTTCTGCTTTATTAATTCAATAATTTAAAGTCTTCTACAATATAGTCTTTAAAGTAGATAAAGTATTAAGTTTTAAAACTTAATATATATTATTAAATTAATCTAACTTTATATATACTTTCTTTTATATTTTACTTTTTAAAATAATTGTATTTAGAGCAAATACACTAATTTTATTAAATATATCTTTATTTAATACTTTTTGTTTCTAATCTTTACTTAAACTAATCAAAAGAACTTTAAAGTCTTTTTTTTATTCTTTTATACTTATTTATTGTGCTTTTCGATTAAAATCTTTAGAACAAATTTAACAATTTTATTCTTTTCGCAAGTCTTAATTTTAAAAAGAATTTTAAATAATTTGTTAATTATTTTATTTTTATGCTTAAATATAAACTTTATAATTATATTAAATTTTTAAAGTTTATTTATTTAATAATTGTAAATCTTCTTATATAAATTTAAATTAAGAAAATAAATTAACAATTTATAATTTGTATATATTATTATAATAAAATATAAATACTTGTATAAATAATTGTATTTAATTATATTATATTGCTATCTAAACAATTAAAGTATTAGAATAGATTAATACTTTTAAAGAGATTTGTAGATATCTTTAGACAATATAAGCAATTATTTAATAACAAGAGTTTGCAACTTGTATTAATAATAAAGAGTAACTTAATAGATAAATTAAATACAATTTATAAGAAAGTTGCGTTTAAAAGTTATATATATAATAAATTAATTAAATTATTGAATTAATTACTTTAATCTTAATAATTTATTAATTTCTTAAATTAATAATCTTAATAAATTAATCTTATTAATCTTATTAATTTATTAATTTAGTTATATAATATTTTTTTAACAAGTTGTACTCTATATATTGTAAAGAGCTTTGCGTTGTAATTAGTAAAACTAAGTATACAACTTATAATATTATTTTCTTTTTTAAAAATTTTTGTTTTAAAAATATTATGATTTATTTTTTCTATTATTATATTTAATAATTTTAAAAAGTCTTAACAATGTTACAAGCTTTATCGAAGACTACTTTAAACAAATATTATTATATTTTAATATTTTTACTATATTTGTTGTAATTTTCTCTATAAAATAGAAAAGAAATTTAGTTGTTATATTAAATGCGTAAGATTTTTAATTAAATATAATTGTTATAATTTCTTTAATATTAAATAACAATTTTTAAAGTAATAAAAAAATATTTTAAAAAAAAAATGCAACTAACAATTATTTGTATAAATAAATTTTATTAAAAGTTTTGTAAACAATATATATATATAGAGAGATTATACAAACAAAAGAAATTTTTAAAAAAATATAATAATAAAATATTTTATTGCAAAATTTAAAATTTAAATAAATTAAATATTTTAAAGAATTTAACTAGTTTTTATTTAAATTAAGAAATAATTATTGCTTTTTTTAATAATAATTTGTTTTAAAAATTGTTTTTTAATTTTTAAAAAAATATTTTTTTTTTAAAATTTCTTTAATAATTTTTAATATTGTCAAAAAAATTTAAAAAAATTTTATATATTTTTAAAAATAAAATATTTTTTTTATTTAATAAAATATTTTTAATCTTTTTATCTTAGAATTTTTTTAATTTCGAATTTTTTTTTTTTTTGTAAATAAAAATAAAAGATATTTTGTAAAAATATAATTAAATTTATTAACTTTAACAATAATATATAAAATATTAAAAATATTTTAATATTTTAGAATAAATTAAATTTGTAATTAATTAATTTTTTAGCTTTTTTAACAAAAAACAATTTAATTTAATTTTAATTTAATTTAATTTCTTATTTAGTTTTTTTGTTCTAAAATTTTTTATAAAAAAATATACTTTTTTTTTTTTTTAATTAAGATATTGTTTTTTGTTTTTTATTTTAATACTTAATTAATCTTTTTTGTATTTTTAAAATATTATTATATATCTTTTTTAATATTGCTACTTTTTCGATAACTAATTGCGCAAATAGATATATATATTTTTTTTTAAAAAAATTTAATTTTTTGTTATAATTAATAAAGAATAAAGTTATTTTAGTAGTATTTAAAATCTTTGTATTAAATGCTAGTTATATTATAGATAAAAGTAATATCTAATTGTTGTAAGTATTGTTAATATAGTATTTTAAATATTGCTTAAGACTTTAATTTATTCTCTTTATTTAATTATTTATAATTAAATAATAAATAATAGATATTTAAAGTTTTGTATCTAATATTAAGAGAAATATCTTTTAATAGTTAGATATAAAGAGCTTGTCTTTGTTACTAGTTAATCTCTTAAATATATTGTAATATTATATAAGTTAATTTAATATAATATATTTTAGTTGTTTTGCAATAAACTTTTCTTTATATATAATAATATATAAGTACTTAATAAACTTATTAATTATTATTAGTATTAAATTATATTTGTTTTTAATTATTAGATTTGTTAATTTTAACAATTTAATAATAAAGTTTATTATAATTTTATTTTATAACAATTTAAATAATTTTTAATATTAGATTTTGTTATAGTTTGTATATATATTATATTTGTTTTGTTAATAATTAAGATATTATTTAATATATATCTTAACAACTTATTTTATTTGTAAAAACTAACAATATTAATATAAAAATTAAAGAGTTTTTGTTACTTTTAAATATTTTTGCAATAATTTATTATAATACTTTTTTATATATTTGTTAATTTTAGTAATAAATATTTAAAGTTTTTTTTTCTTTATTAAATTTTTTTTTGTATTATTTCGAAATATTTATAATATAATATTTAGTTTATATTTGTTTACTAATAGTAATTTGTTTTTGTTAACTTTAAATATATTATAATTAAACAATTTTTTTGTTTTTATATAATTATTTCTTTTGTTAAATATATTTGTTTTATTATTATTTTTGTCTAAAATATATTATATTTTAAACTTGTATTATTTAAATCTTTTTAATTATTATATTTGTTTTTTGTTTAATTGCTTTATAATAATAAAATATACAAGATTTTTATAATTTGTAAAAATTATAAGTTTTAATAATTTTTCTATATATATTTTTTATAATTTTAAGAAAACTACTATAGCAAATAGTTTTTTATTATAAATATTATAGTTTTGTTTAATTAATAAAAGTTTTTTCGAAAGATATATTATTAAGTATTATATATTTTTATATCTTTAATTAAAATATATATTAATAACTAGATTTAATATATTAATTTTAATCTTATTTAATAATTGTAAATTATATATTTTTAATATTAATTTTTTTAAGTATTTTAGTTTAAGATCTTAAAATAATTTCTTTTTTGTAAATTTTTATAATTATAACGTATTTTTTTTTGTAAAATTTGTTAATAATATTGTGTTTATTAAATAGTTTTTAATAAATTTCTTATTATAATTTATAAAATCTAAAAAGAATTATATTTTTTTAATATTTATTAATAATATTTATTCTTTAATTGCTTATAACTTTTTAAAATTTATATATATTTTATATTGTTTAATAATAAATTCGAAAAAATTAACTTTCTTTTAATAAAATTTGTATTTTTTTAATTTAAAATATAAGTTTTTTATATTTAGATATTTTAATACTTTGAAAATATAACTAATATATTCTTTTAAAATTTTCAAATAAATTATAATATTGTTTAAATATATTATAACAAATTAATTTAGATATTGTTATAATATATTATTAATTATTTTTTAATATATTGTTAAAATATTTGTAAATTCGAATAATATTATTGTGTATTTGTATAATTTATATTGTATATAAAAAACTATTTTTTATTTTTTTTTTGTTTTTATTCTAATTTAATTATATATTTCTTGTAAATTTAATTTAATAAAATACTTTGCTTTAAATAGTTAATTTTAAAGTTTATTAATATTAAATAATAAATATTAATTTTTAATTATAATATTATTTAGCTTTTAATAATTAATATATAGACAAAGAGTTTTATTCTTCTTTAATACAAAAAAAATCAAATATTTTATCTATAATTAGAATTTTTTAATAAATTTTTTTTTTAATTTTTTGCTAGATATTTGCGAAGTACTTTAAATTTCTTTTTAAATAAAGTATATATAAGTTCAAATATAAATTACTTGTTTAATTTAAGTTTAATTTTGTAATTTTATAATTAATATTTAGAAAAAAAATTTGTTGTTTTCTTTTTTTAAAACAAATACTCTTAATTATTATATATTTATAATATATACTTTAGCAATTTCTTTGTTATATTAAATAGTTTAAAATTTCTAGAAGATTTGTAATTTTTTTTTTTTTTTTAATTTTGTAATTTAACTAATTTTTGTTAATATTTGTTAAATCGAACTTTATTAAATTATTTTTTTGCAAAAATATAAGCTTGCTATTGTTACGCTGATACTTTCTACAAAAATATCAGAATAGATTGTACTTTAAAGAGATCTATAGATATCTTCAAACAATACAAACAATTATTTAATAACAAGAATTGCAGCTATAGACAGTTTCTATATTTAATAAATTTTGAGAGAGATTCGATAAATCAGAGTAACAATAAATAAAAATCTATAATAAATTAAATACAATCTATAAGAAAGTTGTATTCTTGTTTCTATATACTAAAAAAATATAGATTGCTTGTTTTGCTTGCTTGTCGAGTATAGCAAATATAGTTGTTTGCAATACTTGTTTGTCGAATATATCGAATATTATATTCAGATTGCTTGTTTCTTAAATATATCGAACATAATAGCAGATTTGTTCAAAAACATAGAATCTGAATTACTGATATAGCTTTAATAAGCTTGTAATACTATCTTTTTTTTTCAGAATTTTTGTTTCGAAATTCAATATCTCTTTACTATATTTTCAAGAAAAATTAATATTAGAAATTTTTTTTCTTAAAAATTTTTTTTTTTCGATATTCTGAATTCGATATCTCTAGCAATATATTTTTGTTGTAACTGTACAATATTTGATAAAATCTGTTGTATAAATAATAGTTCTGAAAAATATATAAAGTGTATACAATCTGACTGTAATTGTAATTTGACAATTTTTTCTATATTAATTAAACAAATTTATAAAAAGCAAATATATTTAAAGAAAAAAATACACAATATATATACAAAACTGAGTCGACTGAAAAAACAGCTGAATTTTCTAAAAAAAAAAAATAATAATAATAATTGTAATAAAATAAAAAAATATTAACAATCTGAAAATAGATAAAATATATTTTGTCGAATTTGTTACAAAAATTTCCGAATTGCTATTTAATATATTGTTCGAACAGTTTCAATTTTCGATTAATTAGAATTGAAATACTGTTTCTATATTTTGTTTTAATAAAAAAATTTTAAAAAATTTCGACAGCAATTAAAATTTTTCTCTGATTTCTATATATTTTCTGAAATAGAATATCTTTTTTACTTAATAAAATATTTCTGATTTTTCTGTTGTAAAATTTTCTCAATTTCGAATTAATTCTTTTTCTGCAAATAGAAATAAAATATATTTTGTAAAAATATAATTAAGTTTGCTGACTTTAACAATAATATATAAAATACTGAAAATATTCTGATATTCTTAAATAAATCGAATTTATAATTAATTAATTTTTTAGTTTTTTTAACAAAAAACAATCCGACTTTAATATAATTCAATTTTTTGTTTAATTTTTTTGTTCTGAGATTTTTTGTTAGAAAATATATTTTATCTCTCTTTTTTAACTAAGATATTGTTTTTTGTTTTTTGTTTTAATACTTGATCGATTTTTATTGTATTTTCGAAATATTATTATATATTTTTTTCGATATTGCTATTTTTTCGATAGCTGACTGCGCAGACAGATATATATACTTTTTTTCAAAAAAATTTGATTTTTTGCTATAGTTAACAAAGAATAGAATTATTTTAGTAATATTCGAAATTTTTGTATTAAATACTAGCTGTACTATAGATAAAAATAATATTTAATTGCTGTAAATATTGTTAATATAGTATTTCAAATACTATTTAAAACTCTGATTTGTTTTTTCTGTCTGATTATCTGTAATCAAATAGTAGACAGTAGATATTCGAAATTTTGTATCTAATATTAAAAGAAATATCTTTTAATAATTAAATATAAAAAGCTTGTCTCTGTTACTGATTAGTCTCTTAAATATATTGTAATATTGTATAAATCGATTTAATATAATATATTTCAGTTGTTCTACAGTAAACTTCTCTTTGTATACAATAATATATAAGTATTTGATAAACTTATTAACTATTATCAGTATCGAATTATATCTGTTTTCAGTTGCTGAATTTGTCGATTTAAACAACTTAATAATAAAATCTATTGTAATTTTATTTTATAGCGATTCAGATAATTTCTGATATTAAATTTTGCTATAACTTGTGTATATATTATATTTGTTCTGCTAACAGCTAAAATATCTTTTAATATATATCTCGACAGCTTGTTTTATCTGTAAAAACTAACAATACTGATATAAAAACTGAAATTTTTTTATTATTTTCGAATATTCTTGCAGTAATCTATTATAATATTTTTTTATATATTTGTCGATTTTGTCGATAGATATCTGAAGTTTTTTTTTCTCTATTAAAAACTTTTCTGTATTATCTCGAAGTATTTGTAATATAGTATTCAGTTTGTATTTGTTTGCTGATAGTAATTTGTTTTTATTAATTTTAAATATATTGTAGTTAAACAATTTTTTTATTTCTATATAATTATTTTTTCTGCTGAATATATCTGTTCTGCTATTATTTTTGTTTAAAATATACTATATTCTAAATTTGTATTGTTTTAGTCTCTCTGATTATTGTATTTGTTTTCTGTTTAATTGTTTTGTAATAGTAAAATACACAAAATTCTTGTAATCTGTAAAAATTGTAAGTTCTGATAATTTTTCTGTATATATTTTTTATAACTTCAAAAAAACTACTATAGCAAATAGTTTTTTATTATAAATATTATAGTTCTGTTCGACTGACAAAAGTTTTTTCGAAAAATATATTACTAAATACTATATATTTTTATATTTCTAACTAAAATATATATCGATAGCTAAATCTGATGCATCGATTTCAATTCTGCTTAACAATTGCAAATTGTATATTTTTAATATTGATTTTTTCAAATATTCTAGTTTAAGATTCTGAAATAATTTCTCTTCTGCAAATTTCTATATCTATAATATATTTTTTTTTGTAAAATTTGTCAATAATATTATATTTGCTGAGTAGTTCTTAATAAACTTTTTGTTGTAGTTTATAAAACTCAGAAAAAATTGTATTTTTTTAATATTTATTAATAATTTCTATTTTCTGACTGTTTGTAGTTTCTCGGAATTTATATATATTTTATATTGTTTAACAACAAATTCGAGAAAATCAATTTTCTTTCGATAGAATTTGCATTTCTCTGACTTAAAATATAAATTTTTTATATTCAGACATTTCAATACTTTGAAAATATAACTAATATATTTTTTTAAGATTTTTAAATAAATTATAATATTGTTTAAATATACTATAACAAATCGATTCAGATATTGTTGTAGTATATTATTAATTATTTCTTGATATATTGTCGGAACATTTATAAGTTCGAACAATATTACTGTATATTTGTATAATCTATACTGTATACAAAAAACTGTTTTTTACTTTTTCTCTGTTTTTATTCTAATCTGATTGTACGTTTCTTGTAAATTCAGTTTGATAAAATATTTTGTTTCGAATAATCGATTCTGAAATTTGCTGATATTAAGTAGTAAATATCGATTTTTAACTGTAATATTATTTAGTTTCCGATAATCAATATATAGACAGAAAATTCTATTTTTCTTTAATACAAAAAGAATCGGATATTCTGTCTATAATTAAAATTTTCTAATAAATTTTTTCTTTTTGTTTTCTGCTAGATATCCGCGAAGTACTTCAAGCTTTTTTTTAAATAAAATATATATAGATTTAAATATAAACTGCTTGTCTAATTTAAGTCTGATTTTGTAATTTTACAATTGATATTTAGAGAAAATCTCTGCTGTTTTTTTTTTTGAAACAGATACTTTCAACTGTTGTATATTTGTAATACATGTTTTAGCGATTTTTTTGCTGTATCAGATAGTCTAAAATTTTCAGAAAATTTGTAATTTTCTTTATTTATTCTAATTTTGTAATTTAACTAATTTCTGTCAGTATTTGTCGAGTCGGACTCTGTTAGATTGTTTTTTTGCAAAAATACAAACTTGCTATTTGCAATTAATTTTCGATTTGTTCTTTTATCTACTATTAAATGCTGTCGATATATAGATTAAATATAAATTATATAATTATATTGCGTAAATCTGAATATTTGTGTATTTCAGTCGACTTCTGAATTGTACTGCTTTAATCAAAATATTTCTAGAATAATATTGTAAATAGCTATTTCTACTATATTAAAGATTAGTTTTTTGTAGTATTGCTGAATAGCTATCGATAGTAATTTTGTTTCTTTGTTTATTTTTCTATTTTTATCGGATAATAGATTTTTATCTACAACTATTAGATTGTATGCGTCAGATTTTTTCTGAATAAAATATTTTTCTTTTTTAACAAAAGTTCTGACTATAAAATTATCTGTTGTATCAGAATCGACTATTGCAGTAAATTGACAATTATTAATTTTAACTGATATAATAAAATATTGTATATATACTGTTAAGTTTAGTTGCTGCTGTTAAACTAATATATTGTATTTTACTGATATATTTTTTATCAAGAAATTTGAATTTTTTTCTGTTCTAATATTGCAATTTCTGTTTCGAGTATCTATTTGCGCTGAGTTTTTTTTCTATACTGAATTAATAATTTTAATTTTCTAAAAAATCAGTTAATTTCTTCTTTGTCTTCTAGATAAATTCAGTATAAATTGTTATAATATTTTGTTTAACTGAGTATTGTATATCTTTTTGCTTTCTCTATTTTCTCTCGAAATAAATTTATACTGCTCAGTTGTTATTTGATTTTGTTAAAAATTTCTTTTTTGATAGTAATATCGCTTTCTAGTGTTTTCTTGTATTTATTTACAATTTGATTTATTTTTCTGTTTTTTGATAAACTAGCTAAAGCGTCAAGATAATTTATAATATTGTTTAGATATTTGTAAAAATTCTATCAGCTATATTTGTTGTCTGAGTCTGTTGCTAAATAAAAATATAGTATTCTTAATTGTTGTATTTTTATAGTTTTATTAAATTTTTTATTAATTTTCTATATAGATACAGATATTTTGTCTGATAATATTCTATCTAGAATTTTCTGTAACTAATCTGAATTTTCTATCAAATAGTAGTTGTTGTTCGATTCAGTTTCGAAAATATCTATTTTTGTATCAATTTGTTTTCTAATATTGTTCTGACTATCAAGTATCTTTTTTAATATAGTATTGATTTGTTAACAGTCTATCAAATTCTGTAATCGATAATCTCTTGCAAAATAGTTCGATTTGTTATATAAATAGTATATTTTTTGAAATTTGTTATTTTGTTTTTCTCTAGAGTTCTTTTCTTTATATTATTAAATAGAATTCAGTTTT
>JAABUL010005306.1_pt1 | contig 16188 bp, 4 predicted proteins | sample 5559151 | NCBI WGS metagenome assembly JAABUL01 (sample SAMN10711876, study PRJNA513368) | rock metagenome | isolation source: Antarctica rocks | place: Antarctica: Victoria Land, Pudding Butte sud | reverse complement strand
ACTAAATTATATATTTAAAGCAATAAAGATACGTTAAATACTTTTAAAATTTATCTTAATTTTCTCGCAAATTTAATTATATTTCGAGAGAATTATTTTAAATAGTTTAATATAATTTAAAAGCATTAAATTTGAACAAAGCATTTTTAGCAACTTTCGAAAGTTAAAATTGTCAATAATTCGAAAAGACAAATTTAAATTTATAAAAGTTTTGTATAATTAATTTTCTTAATTATTTTAAATAAAAGATAACAACAAATTAATATAATTTTTTTTTTAATAAATTGTTAGTTATATATTATTTATATATATTATTAATTGTAATTTATGCGATTAAAGACTAATTAATTGTTGTTTGTAATCGAAATTATTTTTGTTTTAAACAAAAGAAAAATAGAAGATGTTTCTTTATATTTGATGTGCTTAAATAATTGTAAACAATAAAATAATTCAAAATTTTATAACAACTTTTGTATATAATTTTTGAAATATTATCTACAATTAAAGCTATTTGAATATATTTGTTTCAAAGTTCGAATTGTGCTTTTGTATTAATCTTTTTTGCTTAATATAAATTGACAAGTTTCGATTAAGTTTTGTTTAAAATATTGTTGTTAATAGTTGTTTGTAATTATTATGTTTAAAATTAAATATTAGTATTTAAACTTTATTTAATATATTTGTTTCTTTCTCTCAAAACAAGCAATAAATAATTGACAAATATTTTGTTAAAGATTTTGTAAAGATTTTTTTTTCTAGTATTAATAGCAAAAATAAGAAAATCTTAATTAAATTAACTTGCAAATTAATTAAGATATAAGCTACTAAATAACAAATTATAAGAAATAAATTTGCTAAGATTCTTTTTGTTTAAAAATAATAATTGACTTAAAGCTTTTAAAGAATTTGATATTTTGCAAACAAAAATACAAATATAGTATAATTATATTCTTTAATAGTTTAAGAAAGAAATTTAAAAACAAAAAGATAATACAAGAGAGTAATACAAACAACAACTAATATAAATAAGCTATTCTAAGATAATACAAACAAAAGTAGCTTTTGAGTCGAAGCATATTACTTAATATTATAGCGAAAAATCCAACATTATAATAACGTATTTTCAAAAATAGAAAATCTTAATATAATAACGTTATATTTGATTTCTTAACAATTCGATTTAATTTTAAATGTTAAAATCGAGAATTAAGTTAAGTCGAGTCGATTCGATTTTAAAATAATAGAAATCGAATTAGATTTTAAGTCGATTTCTAATGTTGAAATTGTTGGGTCGGATTAATTCCAAAAATTGAAATCGAAATCCAATCCGACGATCAATCTAGTAACAAAGAATAAAAATAATTTATACAAAGTCTTTAGAAGTTTTGTCAATACTAGTATTTTTAAACTTTAGAGTTTTCGATCTAATTTAAAAAAGAGTTTTCGAAAGAGTTCTTAAAAGACTACTATTTATATGCTAGATACTTTTTATTTGTTTTCTTTAATAATATTATATATTACGTCTTTATTGCTTTCGTAAATATCTTTATTGTTATTTTTGCTATTATTTTTGTTATTATCTTTGTTATTATTTATATTGAAGTTAAAGAGACAAAGAAAAGAGTTATTGCAAAAAATAATAAAAACAACAATAAAGAGATTTTCTAAACACAAAACAATAATAATTTTTATTAAATTACAAGTTAATTAAACTAAACAAATAATTAAGTCTTCTAAACAATAATATTTGCAAAATCTCTATTAAGTTGTATATACAAGCTTTATTGTTGTTGTTCTATATAAAGATATTATAGCTTATAAAGCAATCGCATATTATTGTTACAAGCTTACTAAAACTATATTAGTAGTTTAGATTTTATATCTTTAAGACAAATCTGCTATTATATTTAATATACTTAAGAAACAAGTATTTTAAGTATAATATTTAATATACTCGACAAGCAAATATTATAAACAATTATATTTGTTATATTCGATAAATAAGCAAAACAAGTAATTAGTATTTTCTTAGTATATAGAAAACTAGAATATAACTCTCTTATAGATTGTATTTAATTTATTATAGATTTTTATTTATTATTATTTTAATTTATCGAATTTCTTAAAATTTATTGAATATAGAAATTGTCTATAGTTGCAACTTTTTATTAAGTAATTGCTTATATTATTTAAAGATATCTACAAATTTCTTTGATAACACAATTTACTCTAATATGTTACGATTCTAGCTCGTTACAGCTGATATATATTCTACAGAGTAGTCTGTAGCATATAGCACGATTATCTGTATACTCGACAACTTGACAGACAAGCAATTGCTCGACACGCTAGTAGACAAACTCGATATACTTAACAGCAAACAGAGCAAACAAACTCGATATATTTGACAGCAAGCAGAACAAGCAGAGTTCGATATATTTGACAGCAAATATAACAAACAAAAAAAATCTTTTTTAGTATATAGATTCTCTAGACACAACTTTCTTATAGATTGTATTTAACTCAAAATAAATTCTTATTTATTGTTATTGCTATATCTAGCTGCAACTTTTGTTATCAAGTAATTGTTTGCATTGTCTGAAGATATCTACAGATTTTTTTAACAGTACAATTTTCTCTGATATCTCTAAGATCTCTTAGAAAGTAGCAGTATAATACTTTGAATACAATCTATAAGAATATCTGTATCAGATTAACGCATCTCTATTCCGAGCACTAGCTTATCAGTATTATGTCAATTATCGATTATAAAAAACAACAAGATCAGAATCAATAAATTCGATATCTATTATAAAGATTGTACCGATCTGAAAAACTAATTTATACAGATAAATATCTATTTTATTTTCTATTCTGTTTCAGCAGATTATAAGACAATTTTTGTATCAATATTTTTCAGAAAAAAAGTTCAGTATTAATTTAAATTAAATTTACAAAAATATCTAAAAAATTATAACAAAAACTTCTGTACAATATTTACGAACTTCGACAATTTCAAAAGAGAATTTCAAAGAATTTTTAAAATATTTAACAAAAAACAAACTGCAAAAAAAGTAATTCAATATCTAATTTAACAAATCTCTGCAGCAAACTATATAGCTAGATTTCAGAAATATACTAATCTAATCGAGTAGAACAATATTGTATTTATAACAATATTTCGACAAAATCTCAAGAACAATCTAAAAGACAAAATAATATATAACAAAAAACATATTAGCAATATATTCGATTTTATCGAAATAGCTATCGATCTCGACAACAAACTGTATAAAAGAACTATAGAAAAAAAATACAATTAATTTCGAGAAAAAACAGAAATCTTTTTCGAATCAGCAATTAAATATTAACAGAAAAAATTTTGTTCTAATCAGAAATACAGTAACTCTGATTATTATAAATCTGTATCTATAGAACTGAATTTTATTCAGCAATATAAAAAAAAGAATTCTAGAGAAAAATAAGATAACAAATTTCAAAAAATATGCTATTTATATAACAAATCGAATTATTTCGCAAAAAATTGTCAATTACAGAACTTGATAAACTGCCGACAGATTAATACTATATTAAAAAAGATATTCGATAGTTAGAACAATATCAGAAAACAAATTAATACAAAAATAAATATTTTCGAGACTGAATCGAACAACAACTACTATCTAATAGAAAATTCAAATCAGTTACAGAAAGTTCTAAATAGAATATTATCAGACAAGATATTTGTATCTATATAGAAAATTAACAGAAAACTTAATAAAACTATAGAAATACAACAATCAGAAATATTATATTTTTATTTAGTAACAGATTCAGACAACAAATATAACTGAAAGAATTTTTACAAATATCTAGACAATATTACAAACTATCTTGATACTTTAGCTAGTTTATTAAGAAAAAAAAAGATTAATTAAACTGTAAATAAATGCGAGAAAGCGCTAGAAAGCGACATTACTATAGAAAAAGATATTTTTAATAAAATCGAACAATAACTAAGCAGCGTAAGTCTATTTCGGAAAAAAATAGAGAAAACAAAGAAATATACAATACTCAGTTAAACAGAATACTATAACAACTTATACTGAACTTATCTAGAAAACAAAAAAGAAACCAACTGATTTTCTAGAAAATTAAAATTATTAATCCGATATAGAAAAAAAGTTCAGCGCAAACAGACGCTCGAAACAGAAGTTATAGTACAAAAACAAAGAAAAGTTTAAATTTCTTAATAAAGAATATATCAGAGAAATGCAATATATTAGTTTAACAGCAGCAACTAAACTTAACAGCATATGCACAATATTTTATTATATCAGTTAAGATTAATAATTGTCAACTTATTGCAATAATCGATTCTGATACGACAGATAATTTTATAATCAGAATTCTTATTAAAAGAAAAAAATACTCTATTTAAAAGAAATCTGACGTATACAATCTAGTAATTGTAAATAGAAATCTATTATCCGACAGAAATAAAAAAATAAATAAAGAAACAAAATTACTATCGATAGCTATTCAGCAACATCACAAAAAACTAATTTTTGATATAGTAAAAATAGTTATTTACAATATCGTTCTAGAAATATTTTGATTAAAGCAGTACAATTCAGAAGTCGACTGAAATATACAAGTATTCAGATTTGCGCAATATAATTATATAATTTATATTCAATCTATATATCGATAGTGTTCGATAGTAAATAAGAGAACAAATCGAAAATCGATTGTAAACAACAAACTTGTATTTTTGCAAAAAAACAATCTAACAAAGTTCGACTCGACAGATACTGGCAGAAATCAGTCAGATTATAAAATTAGAATAAATAAATAAAATTACAAATTTTCTGAAAATTTTGAACTATCTGATACAGCAAAGAAATCGCTAAAACACGTATTACAAATATATAACAGTTGGAAATATCTGTTTTAAAAAAAGAAAACAACAGAGACTTTTTCTAAATATCAACTGTAAAATTATAAAATCAGATTTGAATCAGACAAACAGTTTATATTTGAATTTATATATATTTTATTCGAGAAAAAGCTCGAAGTGCTCCGCAGATATCTGACAGAAAACAAAAAAAAAATTTATTAGAAAATTTCAATTACAGACAGAATATCCGATTCTTTTTATATTAAAGAAAAATAAAATTCTCTGTCTATATATCGATTATCGAAAGCTAAACAATATTACAATTAAGAATCGATATTTACTATTTAATATCAGCAAACTTCAGAATCGACTATTCGAAACAAAATATTTTATTAAACTAGACTTACAAGAAGCGTACAATCAGATTAGAATAAAGATAGAAAAAGAGTAAAAAACAGCTTTTCGCATACAGTATAGATTATACAAATATACAGTAATACTATTCGAACTTACAAATATTCCGGCAACGTATTAAAAAATAATCAATAATATACTACAACAATATCTGGATCGATTTGTTATAGCATATTTGAACAATATTATAATTTATTCAAAAATCTTGAAAAAACATATTAGTTATGTTTTCAAAGTATTGAAATGTCTAAATATAAGAAATTTATATTTTAAATCAGAAAAATGCAAATTCTATTAAGAGAAAATTGACTTTTTTAAATTTGTTATTAAACAATACAAAATATATATAAATTCCGAGAAGCTACAAACAGTCAGAGAATAAAAACTATCAACAAATATTAAAAAAGTACAATTTTTTTTAGATTTTATAAACTACAACAAAAAGTTTATTAAAAACTATTCAGCAAACACAATTCTACTGACAAATTTTACAAAAAAGAATATATTATAGTTATAAAAATCTGCAGAAGAGAAATTATTCCAGAATCTTAAACTAGAATGTTTGAAAAAATTAGTATTAAAAATATACAATTTGCAATTATTAAACAGAATTGAAACCGACACATCAGATTTAGTTATTAATATATATTTTAGTCAGAAATATAAAAATATATAATATTTAGTAATATATTTTTCGAGAAAACTTTTGTCAGTTGAACAGAACTATAATATCTACAATAAAAAACTATTTGCTATAGTAGTTTTCTTGAAATTATAAAAAGTATATACAGAAGAATTATCAGAACTTACAATTTTTACAGATTACAAGAATCTTGTATACTTTATTATTATTAAGCAGTTTAACAGAAAGCAAATACAATAATTAGAAAAACTTAAATAGTACAAATTTAAAATACAATATATTTCAGACAAAAATAATAGCAGAGCAGATACACTCAGCAGAAAAAATAATTATATAGAAATAAAGAAATTGTTCAATTATAGTATACTCAAAATCAATAAAAACAAATTACTATTAATAAACAAATACAAACTAAATACTACACTACAGATACTCCGAGATAATACAGAAAAATTTTCAATAGAGAAAGAAAAACTTCAAATATCTACTGACAAAATTAACAAATATATAAAAAAATATTATAACAGATTACTGCAAGAATATTCAGAAATAACAAAAACTTTTTAATTTTTATATTAGTATTGTCAGTTTTTACAGATAAAACAAGCTGTCGAAATATATATCAAGCAATATTTTAGCTGTCAGCAGAACAAATATAATACGCACGCAAGCTATAACAAAATTTAATATCAGAAATTATCTGAATTGCTATAGAATAAAATTACAATAGATTTTATTATTAAATTGTTCAAGTCGACAAATTCAGCAACTGAAAACAGATATAATTCGATACTGATAATAGTTAATAAACTTATCAAATACTTATATATTATTGTATGCAAAGAGAAGTTTATCGCAGAACAACTGAAATATATTATATTGAATCGACTTATACAATACTATAATATATTTAAAAAACTAATTAGTAACAGAGACAAACTCTTTATATCTAACTATTAAAAAATACTTTTTTCAATATTAAATACAAAATTTCGAATATCTACTATCTACTATTCGGTCACAAATAATCAGACAGAAAAAACAAATTAAAGTTTTAAACAGTATCTAAAATACTATATTAACAATATTTACAGCAATTGAATATTATTTCTATCTATAATACAACTGACACTCAATACAAAGATTTCGAATACTACTAAAATAACTTTATTTTTTATTAACTATAGCAAGAAATCAAATTTTTTCGAAAAAAAGCGCACGTATCTGTCTGCGCAGTCAGCTATCGAAAAAATAGCAATATTGAAAAAAATATACAACAATATCTCGAGAATACAAAAAAAGTCGGTCAAATATCAAAATAAAAAACAAAAAACAATATCTCAGCTAAAAGAGAGAGATAAAATATATCTTTTTACAAAAAATCTCAGAACAAAAAAATTAAACAAAAAATTAAAATATATTAAAGTCGGATCGTTTTTTGTTAAAAAAACTAAAAAATCAGTTAACTACAAACTCGACTTATTCAAAAACGTCAAAATATTTTCAGTATTTTATATATTACTGTTAAAATCAGCCGACTTAAACATATTTATACAGAAAACATTTTATTATAAGTTGCAGAAAAAAAATCGATTTAAAATTGAAAAAATTCTAGAACAGCAAAATCAGCAGTATCTTGTAAAATAAAAAAAATACTCTACAACAAAAAATATATAAAAATCAATTAGCAATCTCGACAACTGCAATATTTTTATTCAGAAATTCTATTAATGCTCGAGAAATTATTCAGTATAGCAAAAGAAAATCAAATAGTAGAAAAAATCTCAATCAGAGTATTTGCAGCAGAACAGTTTAACAATTCTGTAATATTTGATTTCTCTATATCGAACAGTAAATACTGTGTTTTTCGCTTTGTTTTTGTATTAACTTCTTTCAGCATCTTTTTATTGCAAAACAATTGTATAATTACAATTGTTAACACAGTTTTATTTTCTATTATTTTAGAGAATAAATCTTTTCTGATACAATTCAAAATAATTTATAATATATTTATACACAATTTGCTCGCGCAAACATATTTCGAATATTTTAAACAGAATAACAAATCTTCTATAACAATACAAAATTTACTAATACAACAACAATATTTACAGACAAAATTAACAAATATTCTGTAGCAATCTATTTCGAAAACAAGACAGATACAATTTTGATAAAAAAACATAGTATATAAATATTTGTTTTTCGAAACAAAAAAATTTAAAAAAAAAAGATAATATTACAACTCTAGCTTGTTACAACTAATATATATTCTACAGAGTAGTCTGTAGTATATAGTACAGTTATCTGTATACTCGACAATTTGACAAACAAGCAATTGCTCGACACGCTAATAAACAAATTCGATATATTTGACAGCAAGCAGAGCAAGCAAACTCGATATATTTGATAACAAATAGAACAAACAGAACTCGATATATTTGACAGCAAATATAGCAAGCAAAAAAAAAAAAATTTAGTATATAGATTCTCTAGACACAACTTTCTTATAGATTGTATTTAACTCAAAATAAGTTTTTACTTATTGTTATTGCTATATCTAATTGCAACTTTTGTTATTAAATAATTATTTGTATTGTCTGAAGACATCTACAGATTTCTTCAACAGTACAACTCTCTCTGATATTTCTAAGATTTCTTAGAAAGTAGCAGCGTAATATAATATTTTGGCAAAAAGTACTAGTATAATATTTTGAATACTTTAAGAATATTTGTATCAAATTAATATATTTTTATTTCGAATACTAGCTTATTAATATTATATCAACTATCGATTATAAGAGATAACAAAATCAAAATTAATAAACTCGATATCTATTATAGAAATTGTATTAATTTAAAAAACTAATTTATATAAATAGATATCTATTTTATTTTCTATCTTGTTTTAGTAAATTAGAAGACAATTTTTGTATTAATATTTTTTAAAAAAAGAGTTTAGTATTAACTCAAATTAAATCTACAAAAATATTTGAAAAATAATAGCAAAAATTTTTGTACAATATTTACAAACTTTAACAACTTTAAAAAAAGCTTTAAAGAATCTTTAAAATATTTAATAAAAAATAAATTGTAAAAAGAGTAATTTAGTATCTAATTTAACAAGTCTTTGCAACAAACTATATAGTTAAATTTTAAAAATATATTAATTTAATCGAATAAAACAATATTGTATTTATAATAATATTTCAACAAAATCTTAAAAACAATCTAAAAAACAAAATTATATATAACAAAAAAATTCTTAATAATATATTTGATTTTATTAAAGTAGCTATTGATCTTAACAACAAACTAGAAGAAAAAACTAGAAAAAAAAATACAATTAATTTCGAAAAAAAATAAAAATCTTCTTTAAATTAACAATTAAATATTAGCAAAAAGAATTTTGTTTTAGTTAAAAATACAATAACTTTAATTATTGTAAGTTTGTATCTATAAAATTAAATTTTACTTAACAATATAAAAAAAAGAACTTTAGAAAAAAGCAAAATAACAAATTTTAAAAAATATACTATTTATATAGCAAATTAATAGATTAATTGTTGAATCGAATTTTGATTCTAACTTTTAGAACCAACTCGACCCAACAATTTTAACCCTAGAAATCGACTTAAAACTCGAGTCGATTTCTAATATTTTAGATACAAATTAATACAACTCGAGTCGATTTTCGATTCCAATATTAGAAATCGAATCGAATTGCCAAGAAATCGAAAAATTGCGTTATTATATCAAGAATTACTATTTTTAGAATTAAACTTTAATTTTTAGTTTTTTAGACAAATTCTATAAATTTAAAATAATTATTAATTAATTGTAGAAAATAATAATATATTACTATAATATATTATCTATAAGTATAAGTATTATAAATACTATTTAAATTTTTAAATATTAAAAAATTAATATTAATATATAATTTGTATCTATAGATCTATAGATGCTATTTAAATTTTTAAATATTAAAAAATTAATATTAATATATAATTTGCATCTATAGATCTATAGATGCTATTTAAATTTTTAAATATTAAAAAATTAATATTAATGCATAATTTGTATCTATAGATCTATAGATACTATTTAAATTTTGAAATATTAAAAAAAAAATTAATGCATAATTTGTATCTATAGACATTATAGATACTATTTATTAATTATTTAATTAAAAGTCTTGGCAATTTGGGTTGGTTTTTCGAGTTGGATTTCGATTCCAATTCTAGAAATCGAATCGAATAATCGATTTCGACTCTAGGAATCGAATCGACTTTTCGATTCCAACTTTCGAAATTGACTCGACCCAATTTGGATCGAGTATTCGATTCAAACTCGATAACTTGACCCGACGCGATTAGTCTACAAATTAAATTACTTTGCAAGAAATTGTCAATTATAAAACTTAATAAATTGTTAACAAATTAATACTATATTAAGAAAGAAACTTAATAGTTAAAACAATATTAGAAAGCAAATTAATATAGAGACAAATATTTCTAAAATTAAATCGAACAACAACTATTATCTAATAGAAAATTTAGATTAGTTATAGAAAGTTCTAAATAAAATGTTATTAAATAAGATATTTGTATCTATATAGAAAATTAATTAAATATTTAATAAGACTATAAGAGTAAAATAATTAAGAATATTATATTTTTATCTAGTAACAAATTTAGATAACAAATATAATTAAAAGAACTTTTACAAAAGTCTAGATAATACTACAAATTATTTTAACGCTTTAGCTAGTTTATTAAGAGAGAGAGAGATAAACTAAATTGTAAACAGATATAAGAAAGTACTAGAAAGCAATATTATTATAAAAAGAAATATTTTCGATAAAATCAAACAACAATTAAGCAATATTAGTCTATTTAAATAAGCAATAAAGAAAGCAAAGAAATATACAATACTTAGTTAAATTGTTTGCTATAACAATTTATATTAAACTTATTTAAAAAACAAAGAAGAAGTTAATTAATTTTTTAAAAAGTCGAAATTATTAAATTAGTATAGAAAAGAAGCTTAGCGCAAATAGACGCTCGAAACAAAAATTATAATACAAAAATAAAAAAAAGTTTAATTTTTTTAATAAAGAGTATATTAGAGAAATACAATATATTAGTTTAACAATAGCAACTAAATTTAATAGTATATATACAATATTTTACTATATTAGTTAAAATTAATAATTGTTAATTTATTGCAATAGTCGATTTTAATACAATAGATAATTTTATAGTTAAAACTTTTGTTAAAAGAAAAGAATATTCTACTTAAAAGAAATTTAATATATATAATCTAGTAATTGTAAATAGAAATCTATTATTTAACAAAAATAAAAAAGTAGATAAAGAAACAAAATTACTATCAATAACTATTTAACAATACTACAAAAAACTAATTTTTGTTATAGTAGAAATAGCTATTTATAATATTGTTTTAGAAATATCTTAATTAAAATAACACAATCTAGAAATTAATTAAAATATATAAGTACTTAGATTTGTGCAATATAACTATATAATTTATATTTAATCTATATATTAATAATATTCGATAAAAGATAAAAGATTAAATTAAAAATTGATTGCAAGTAGCAAGTTTATATTTTTGCAAAAAAATAATTTAATAAAGTTTAACTTAACAAGTACTAATAGAGATTAGTTAAACTACAAAATTAAAAAAAATAAAAAAAATTTAAATTTTTTGAAAATTTTAAACTATTTAATATAGTAAAGAAATTGCTAAAATATATATTACAAATATACAACAATTAAAAGTATTTATTTAAAAAAAAAAAAAGATTCTTTCTAAATATTAATTATAAAATTATAAAATTAAACTTAAATTAGACAAGTAGTTTATATTTAAATTTATATATATTTTATTTAAGAAAAAGCTCGAAGTACTTCGCAAATATCTAACAAAAAAAAATTATTAAAAAATTTTAATTATAGATAAAATATTCGATTTTTTTTGTATTAAAAAAGAATAATTTTTTTTGTCTATATATTAATTATTAAAAGCTAAACAATATTACAATTAAAAATTAATATTTACTATTTAATATTAGCAAATTTTAGAATTAACTATTTGAAGCAAAGTATTTTACTAAATTGAATTTACAAAAAATATACAACTAGATTAGAATAAAAAAAAGAGAAAAAGTAAAAAACAACTTTTTGTATATAGTATAAATTATACAAATATACAATAATATTGTTTAAACTTACAAATATCTCAACAATATATTAAAAAATAATTAATAATATATTACAACAATATTTAAATTAATTTGTTATAATATATTTAAAGATTTTAAAAAAAAATATTAGCTATATTTTTAAAGTATTAAAATATCTAAATATAAAAAACTTATATTTTAAGCTAAAGAAATACAAATTCTATTAAGAGAAAATTAACTTTTTTAAATTTGTTGTTAAACAATATAAAGTATATATAAATTTCGAAAAACTACAAACAATTAGAGAATAAAAATTATTAATAAATATTAAAAAAATATAATTTTTTTTAGATTTTATAAACCACAACAAGAAATTTATTAAAAACTATTTAGCAAATATAATACTATTAACAAATCTTACAAAAAAGAACATATTATAAATATAGAAATTTATAGAAAAGAAGTTATTTTAGAATTTTAAATTAAAATATTTAAAAAAGTTAGTATTAAAAATATACAATTTGCAATTGCTAAATAAAATTAAAATTAATATATTAGATCTAGCTATCAATATATATTTTAATTAAAAATATAAAAATATATAATATTTAATAATATATTTTTCGAAAAAACTTTTGTTAGTTAAATAGAACTATAATATCTACAACAAGAAACTATTTGCTATAGTAATCTTTTTAAAATTATAGAAAATATATACAAAAAAATTATTAAAACTTATAATTTTTATAGATTATAAGAATCTTGTATACTTTACTATTATAAAGCAACTAAATAGAAAACAAATACAATAATTAGAAAAACTTAAATAGTATAAGTTTAAAATATAATATATTTTAGACAAAAATAACAATAGAACAAATATATTTAGCAAAAAAAGTAATTATATAGAAACAAAGAAATTGTTTAATTACAATATACTTAAAATTAACAAAAACAAATTATTATTAATAAACAAATACAAATTAAATACTATATTACAAATACTTTAAAATAATACAAAAGAGTTTTCTATAAAAAAAAGAAAACTTTAGATATCTATTAATAAAATCGACAAATATATAAAAGAATATTATAACAAATTATTATAAAAATATTTAAGAATAACAAAAACTCTTTAGTTTTTATATTAATATTGTTAGTTTTTATAGATAAGACAAATTATTAAGATATATATTAAACAATATTTTAGTTATTAGTAGAACAAATATAATATATATACAAACTATAACAAAATTTAATATTAGAAATTATCTAAATTGCTATAAGATAAAGTTACAATAAACTTTATTACTAAGTTGCTTAAGTCGATAAATCTAGCAACTAAAGATAGATATAATTCGATATTAATAATAATTAATAAGCTTATTAAGTACTTATATATTATTGTATATAAAGAGAAGTTTATTGCAAAACAATTAAGATATATTATATTAAATCGACTTATATAATATTATAATATATTTAAAAGACTAATTAGTAACAAAGACAAACTCTTTATATCTAACTATTAAAAGATATTTCTCTTAATATTAAATATAAGATTTCGAATATCTATTGTCTATTACTTAATTACAAATAGTTAAATAGAACAAACAAATTAGAGTTTTAAGCAATATTTAAAATACTATATTAACAATACTTAAAATAATTGAATATTATTTTTATCTATAATATAGCTAGTACTTAATGCAAAGATTTCGAATATTACTAAGATAATTTTATTTTTTGTTAACTATAACAAGAAATCAAATCTTTTTAAGAAAAAATATATATATTTGTTTATATAGTTAGCTATCGAAAAGATAGCAATATTAAAAAAGATATACAACAATATCTTTAAAATATAGAAAAAATTAATTAAATATTAAAATAAGAAACAAAAAACAATATCTTAGCTAAAAAAAAAAGATAAAATATATCTTTTTACAAAAAATCTTAAAACAAGAAAGTTAAACAAAAAATTAAAAAATTAGTTAACTACAAACTTGATTTATTTAAAAATATTAAAATATTTTTAGTATTTTATATCTTATTGTTAAAGTTAATAAACTTAATTATATATTTATATAAAATATATTTTATTTTTATTTGCAAAAAAAAAATTAATTCGAGATTGAGAAAATTTTATAATAGAAAGATTAGAAATATCTTATTAAATAGAAAAAATACTTTATCTTAGAAAATATATAAAAATTTGAGAAAAATTTTAATTGTTGTCGAAATTTTTAAAAGAAATTTTATTAAAACAAAATATAGAAATAGTATTTTAATTTTAATTAATTAAAAGTTAAAATTGTTCAAACAATATATTAAACAATAATTCGAAAATTCTTGTAAAAAATTTAACAAAATATACTTTATTTATTTTTAGATTGTTAATATTTTTCTATTTTGTTACAATTATTTTTTTCTTCTTATTTTTTAAAAAATCTAGCTATTTTTTTAGTCAACTTAGTTTTGTACGCGTATTGCGTACTTCTTTTTTTAATTATATTTGCTCTTTGTAAATTTGTTTAATTAAAGTTAGAAAAATTGTTAAATTGCAATTATAATTAGATTATATATACTTTATATATTTTTTAAAACTATTATTTATATAATAGATTTTACTAGACATTGTACAATTACAACAAGAATATATTGCTAGAAATATCGAATCTAAAATATTAAAAAAATCTTTCTTTCAATAAAAAGAATTTTTGATATTAATCTTTCTAGAAGATATAATAAAAAAATATTAGATTTCGAGACAAAAACTTTGAAAAAAAGAGATAGTATTACAAGCTTATTAAAACTATATTAGTAGTTTAGATTTTATATTTTTAAAATAAATCTGCTATTATATTTAATATATTCGAGAAACAAATATCTTAAGTATAATATTTAATATATTCGACAAGCAAATATTGTAAGCAATTATATTTGCTATACTTAATAAACAAACAAAACAAACAATTAGTATTTTTTTAATATATAGAAAACTAGAATACAACTTTCTTATAAATTGTGTTTAACTTATTATAGATTTTTATTTATTATTACTTTAATCTATCGAATTTCTTAAGATTTATTAAATATAAAAATTGTCTATAGTTGCAATTTTTTATTAAGTAATTGCTTGTATTGTTTGAAGATGTTTACGAATTTCTTTAATAGCACAATTTATCTTAATATCTTTGCAGAAAGTATTAGCGTAACAATTATCTTATAATTTTAAAGACAATAAAAAAAAATTAATTAGCGAGAATAATTTAGATACAAAAGAGATTGTTATCGATATATATAATATTTATTTGCTTGTTAATATTGCTAAAACGCAATTTAAAGTCGATAATTTTATTAATTTAAGATTGTCAATAACTAGTAGAATAATTATTTAAACAATCTAAACAATAATTAATATAATATTTGAGAAAAGATAATAAATAGCGTATCTACAAACATAGTTTAATTAAAGTGTTATTTAGATCTTATTTTAAGTATTCGAAAAGATATATTTTAGATTTATCTTTTAAATAAATATCGCAAAGATTGTTTGCGAGATTAGAGTCTTTCTTGTTCTATTTTAATAATAGGAAGGCATATTTAGTAAGATTTCTCGTGGTGGTAATAGTATTCTTTGTCAACTCTAATTATAGAACCCTAAATACCCCTGCTAGCGTGCTGCATTACTGGGTAGAATGCATTACTAGGTGAGAAGGAGTAGCGAAGAGGCGGGGGTCGGCTCGCTCCCATAGGCCAGCCTTGCCAGCCGTACTTTCCCTCCACACAGCTATTTGTTAGCGTGGCAGGGTTTATTTGCCCAGAGAACCCCTGTCAGGCTGTTGCACTAACAAAATTCCCCGTGGATGTATGCACATCACCCAATCCATAACAATATGAACAGCGAGTTGCCCGATTCGTCGAGAGTCCGGAGTATGGGTCTTACATGATATCGAAGGATTTGATCCTTTACGAGGCAGTGATGGCATTTTGTGATTTAGTTGCGTTAGCGCTCCG